>Ga0326727_10000191_pt1 | contig 266341 bp, 250 predicted proteins | sample MB2enrmetagenome_FD_207643 | JGI IMG/M metagenome (GOLD analysis project Ga0326727, IMG submission 207643) | Lab enriched peat soil microbial communities from McLean, Ithaca, NY, United States - MB29MY | ecosystem: Environmental > Terrestrial > Soil > Wetlands > Peat | place: USA: New York... | reverse complement strand
GCCCGTTTCCACGCCAGCTTGGTGTGCCCGTACAAATCGCCCCAAAAACTTTCCTTCATCTCCGCCAAAAAATGTTGATAATGCTCAGTGATTGGGATTATCTTCGCCATCGGGTGTAGGTCTCCTTTTTAGGATCGGCTTTAGCTCGTGAGGCCAAAGCCAACTTACACCCTCTTCGCTTTTACACAATCGAATTTACGTCACCCTGAAACCAGCGTCGGCATTGGCTGAAAATTATTCCCGCGGATTGCGTGGCCGTAGAAACCACGCCACCAGCGCTCCCCCCACCGCGGCGGAGACGACCGAGAAACAAAAGGCCGCCGCCTGTCCCGTCGCCGTGAACACGTTGTGAAAGCTGGCTTGAATCTGCGGATCGGCCGTGTTCGCTCCTAACCTCTGGAACGTTGTCATCATCAAATCGATGCTTTGCTGTTGGCCGTGAAACGCGACAATTACGATGGCGCACAAAGCGCCGATGGCGAATATCACAAATCCGGCTGCGCCTCCAAGACGCGCCCCAAGAGCCGCCGGAAGAATGGATCCAGTCTTGCGGCGGTAAAACACAACCGCCAATGCGCCCGTCAGCGCCATGCCGACAAATGGGATTGCCCCAATGAAAACGCCCAGCGCCCCCGCTTTGAGAGCAGACCGAAGCGCAATTCTACTGTCCAGTGTCCTGCTCGATGACGATGAGGCGGATCCGGCCGGAATCGCAGCGACCCTCGCCTCCGCCCGTACTTCGGGAGAAAGCTCGTCCGTCGCCAAATACAACCCCGCTGCGGTTTCAGCGTCCGGCGTCGCAATCTGAACGTGAATTTGAGGGGCCCGGCACTGCGGGCAGAATGGCCGCCCGTCCTCGACTGCGGTTCCGCATTGCTGGCAAGTGTGCTCCACGTTCTGAAACTAGCGCACAACGCACCCGAGAGCAAGGCACAGCCATTCCCTCATCGAGGCATTCCGCCATTGCATCCTCGGGGTCGGAGGATACGATTCAACGTTCCACTGCTTCAACTCTCCATCAGATAGTGTTGTCCGACCCGCTGTGCATGCGCACGTAAACCAGCGCAAAGTGGGTTCCCCCATGGTCGGGCTTGACCGCGACGATGTGCTGATTGTCTTCGGTTCCAACTTTCAATTCGATGGAGTCGCCACTGCCCGTGCTCGAACATGAAACCGGCTTGGAACCCCCATCCTTCCCCTTGCCCTCGTAGTCCACGTGGCCGCCGCTCCAGGCGCCGTGGCACTGGATCGCTTTGCCGTACTTCTTAAGTTCTTTGTCGTAGTACGCGATGATCTTTTCCGGAGCGTCGTCGGAAGCGAACTCCGCCGCCACCACTTTCAACGAAAATCCTGGCAATGACAGATTTACATTCGCGCTCTTCTGGTCATCGCTGTCGTCTTTCGGAGCCGGCTTGGCTCCCGGATAAAGGGTCAGTCCCGCGTCGCGGATATCGGCCTGCTCGCTCACGTGCAAATCGCCCATGGGAGACTTGATGTCCACGTGCTTCGCTCCATCCTCGCTCTTGTTGTTGGCACTGATGCTGCAAGCGGGAAGCACGCTAAGGACGCCCAACACCCCGCCCAGCGCGACTTTGACCAGCCCGCGGCGGAACTGCAGTCGCTTCGATCTGCCATCACTGTAGATTTCAATGTTGCCCATGGGACGAGCCTCCTGAACTGTTTGTAAGCGAAATTGCCCGGGCCGGTCGTTCCAGCCCCTCGCCTCGGGTTGCCACCCCCGGAATCGTAACCGGCAGATGGCCGCGGATCGCGATCTCGCCGAATATCGCCTTCACCGCCGCCGTTTCCGATACCGTGGCATTGGAGAACGCGCACACATAATTCTCGATCGCAGGAAAATCCTGCACCACATAAGGATTGCCCATCGCCAGTACCACGGTTCGACTGCCCGCCTGCTCCAGCATCGCAGTCAGCACCGATCCGCTCGCTTCTTCCATGGCAACCGTATTCGTCAATCCTCCTCCGGCAGCGCGTATCGCCTTGCCCGCAACCGGAACCGCATACACCGCGGCCACTACCTGCTTCGCCCCTGCCACCGCTTCCACCACCGAAGCCTTCATCCCGGCAGCCGTGCGCCCATCGAGATAGACCACCCGCGCGTCAGGCTCTCGGCCTAAAATCTGCCGCTCCAGCATCCGTCCCGAGTCGGTGCGCAGGTCGTCGGAAAATATCACCACCACCAGACGCTTGCGTGCCTCTGTCCGCGCCTCTGTCTGCACTTCTGTCAATGACTGATACGGAAGCGCTGCCTGCTTAGTTCCCAACGACGTTCCCAAGGGCGCTCCCCCCGAAGAAGCCTTTAGCGGCAGCATCTTGCCGTTATCCCGTACCAGGGTAATAGCTTCGTCGGCCATGCGCTGCCCCGCTGCTACATTCTCCGGCTTCGCAATCAGGCTGGGAAGCTGCCCCGGATCGGCCAGCCGCGCCTTGTGCAACCCCAGCGCGGCTTTTGCTTCGAGAATCTTGCGCACGGATTCATCCAACCGCGCCCGGTCGATCTCACCACTTTCCACCGCCCGCAGCATCGAACGATAACTGGCCTCGAGATCAGCCGGAATAATCAGCATGTCATTCCCCGCCTTGAACGCCTCAACCGCCGCCCGCCCGATGTCGTTGGCGTAGAGGCGCGTCAGTCCGGCCATGTCCAGGGCGTCGGTCACGACCATGCCCTTGAATCCCATTTCTTCCTTCAGCAGCCCGCTGACAATCGGCTTGGAAGTGGTCGCCACCCGGTTCGCCTCCGGATCGAGCGCCGGAACCGTGACGTGCGCTACCATCACCGCGTCCACACCCGCCTCGATCGCCCGCTTGAACGGCGGCAACTCAACCGCATCCAGACGCGCCCGGTCGCCCGTCACTTGCGCCACGCCCAGATGAGAATCGGTGGCCGTGTCGCCGTGTCCCGGAAAATGTTTCGCCGTGACCAGCATTCCGCCTTCATGCGCTCCCTTGATATATGCCGCCACAAAATCGCCAACCTGTTTCGGGTCTTCTCCGAAAGAACGCGTGTTGATGATGGGATTCGCCGGGTTCGAATTCACGTCCGCATCCGGAAAAAGATTCCAGTGGACTCCGATCGCCTTTGCCTCCAGTGCGGAGATGCGTCCAAAAACCTCTGCATTTTCCGGCTTGCCCGTCGCCCCAAAAGCCATCGCATGTGGAAAAACACTCGCCCCGTACACCCGCATCGATGCGCCTCGTTCAAAATCGGCCGAGACAATCAGCGGCAGCTTCGAGCACTCCTGCAGCCGGTTGAGCAACTCCGCCACGCTATCCGGTTGGCTCCGCAACAGCACCCCGCCATCCACCGGAACGCTCATCACCACCCCCCCCACGTGATACTTGCTGATGTTGTCGCGCAGCTGCACAAAAATCGGATCCGCGTCATTCAGAAACTGCGCCCTCACCCAGATGGAGAAAAGCTGACCTACCTTTTCTTCCCGCGACATCTTGCGCAACGTCTTGTCCGCCCACTTCCGTCCCCCTTGGTCCAGGTGGATGGGGCCGCCCGCCAGATAGCGTTTTTCCTTTGCCAAGCAAAAAGTCGCAGCCACCAGAAGCGCCATCAAGAGCAGATGTCGGACCATGCCATTGACGATAGCAAAAACAGCGGGAGGCGTCTCTCCATCACCAAAGTTTTCAAATCTCCCGTTCGATCGCCGCGAGCGCTTCCGCCTGCACCCCTGCCTCGTCACCCACCCCGGCCAGCCAATGCACTTCCGGTTCGCGTCGGAACCACGTCATCTGGCGCTTGGCATAATTGCGATGCGCCTGCTGGGCCGCCGCCAGCGCCGACTTCCGATCCATTTCGTCGCGCAGGAACTGCATCGCCTGTTTGTATCCCAGGGAACCGAGCGGGCGCGCCTGTTCGCCATACTTTTCGAGCAGCCTTTTCGTCTCCGCGATCAGTCCTTCTTGATTCAGTCCTTCCTCAAACATCTTCGCGGCCCGCCCGTTAATGCGGTCATAAAGAACTTCGCGCTCCGGATGCAATCCCAGCCGCAGAATGCGAAAGCCCTGCAGCCCCTCGCGCCCCTCCTGCCACATTTCCGTCATCGGACGGCGCGACCCCAGGCATACCTCGATCGCCCGGATCGTCTTTGGAATGTCGTTGGCGTGAATGCGCTCCGCTGCCGAGGTGTCGAGGCGCCGCAAAATGCGATGCAAATACCCGGGCCCACGTTTTTCCGCGCGCGCCCGCAACTTGTCGCGCAACTCCTCCGACCGCTGCGGACCGGAAAACAGCCCCTCCAGCAGCGCCCGCAGATAGAGTCCCGTTCCTCCGCTGACAATCGGCAAGTGCTTTCGCGACTCGATCTCGCGCACAGTTTGTCGCGCCCGCCGCGCATATTCTCCAGCGCTGACCTCGGCCATTGGGTCGACGCAATCCAGCAGATGGTGAGGAATCTCCGCGCGCTCCGCCCTCGTGGGCTTGGCCGTACCGATTTCGAAGTCGCGGTACATCGCGACCGAATCGCAGTTCACGATCTCACCGCCAAAGCGCCGCGCCAGCGCCAGCGCCAGCGCCGTTTTTCCGCTCGCCGTGGGACCGAGCACAACCGCCAGCAGCGGCTCACGATCGGGCGCAGTCATAACTCAAACCCAACCTGGGACTTGGGCGACGACAACTTGCGCAACTTCAGCGTGCGCTCCACGCAATGGATTGCCAATAACGAATGAGGGTCAGAATGAGCAGCAGAATCGCCATCAGAAGCAACCCGCTGGCTTCAGCTGCAAAGATCGCATGACGGTGCTCATGCCGCTGGTCGGGATGCTGCGTGGGAGGATCTTGCTCGCGAAGCTGTTGGTTGCTCGCATGTTGCTCGATGAGCGGAGTCGTCCGAACCGGAGCGTTCACGACAATATTGTAGCTTTTCAGTGCCGCTATCCGTTAGCAATTATTATTCGCTGCTCGTCGCCAGCGACAGTCGGCGAACGACGTTGCCGACACAAGCAAACGACAAATGACCAGCGACGAACGCCTTAGCGACTAACCGCCCACCCCTGCCTCGCGATACACTACGGGCGCGCTCATGCCCAAGTCTCCTTCCAATCGCGAAGCGGGTCTTCTTCGCTTTGGCGTCTTTGAACTCGATCTCGCCGCCCGAGAACTGCGCAAGAACGGCGCTCGCATCCGGCTTCAGGAGCAGCCCTTTCAGGTCCTGGCGGCGCTTCTGGAGAACGCCAGTCAAGTGGTGACGCGCGAAGAACTGCGCGTCCGAATCTGGCCCGCCGATACCTTTGTCGATTTCGATCACAGCCTCAACACCGCGGTGAACAAGATCCGCGAGGCGCTGGGCGATTCCGCATCGAGCCCGCGCTTTGTTGAAACCCTGGCCCGCCGCGGATACCGCTTTATCGCGCCGGTAGATAACATCGCGACCCCACGCCCTCCGTCGCCGCCTCACGACAACACCATTCGAGCCGCTCCGCCGTCCCAACCTGACGCCGCTGTCGCGCTTCACCCCGAACTCCACGTCCCGCTGCCCCGCCGTGGCTTAGTGCGCCTGCTCTTCGCCCTGCTTCAAGTCATGTACCTCGCCTTCTACCTCAGCGCTCTCTCGCGTCTCCTCGATGTGGACTATGTCGCCAGCAGCTTTGTACCAGGCTGGAGAGCACTCTTCCTCGTGGGCGTGGTTCTCGTCACCGGAGCGGTTGGAATCCCGCTGCGGTTCTATCTGCTGTCCGCAGTCGCCTTCGATTTTCGCAAACTGGCTGGGAAATTCGGCCGTCTGTTTCCCTTCGTCCTGGCCCTCGATCAACTCTGGGCCATCGCGCCCTTCCTCTTATTGCCGCAAATCGGCGTCGGCTTAGCCTTCGCCGCCACCGCAGTCTTGCTTTACGTCCCTTTTTCGGAGCGAACTCTGGTCCGCATGGCCTATGGAATCGATGTTGGAGCGAAGCGCGAAAATAGATGATCCCCGCCCCCGACTGCAACTACGCTCTAGTGTAGTGCGTTAAAAAGATCGACCTTTTTAAGTCGCCGATTTCCCCCCGTGTTCCTCTGTGCCTCCCGTGGTAGATGCCTTTGACTTCCCGCGTTATCTCTGCAGCCTGCTTAACTTAAGGACCAATCGTCAGAAACAACACCGGAGCATGGCAATCTAGGTGGTCCGCATGAAAAAAATAAGCGGCAAGATCACGCGCCACCGGATACGCCTCCACCATCGCCGGCAACAATTCCACCCGACGTATCCCACTCTCCCCCCGCATCCGAGTCATCTGCGGATCCGTTTTGCGGCAGTCTTCCGTGTAGCCCGGAAACTCGACATACAACTTCAGCCCCAGGAACTTCGTCGTACTTCGGAAAGACTCCCGCGAGTGCAGGTCGCAGGTGTCGCTCATATCGTCAAATTGCGCCGGCTCAATCGCAAAGCGAATATGCGGGGTCTCCAACTGCAGCAGCAGTGGATTAAACGCGCCGCTGTCCGGACTGCCCGCCAATGAAAAGCCGTTCAGACTCCCGACGTTGTAGCGGAGCGACACAAAGGTCGCGTACAACTGCTCCGTCGAAGCATCGGGAGGATAACTCGGACCCACCCGGCTCCGGTCCCGCTTGGCGGCCACATACGCTTCGGGCTTGGGCAGTCGAATGACATAGCGCTCCGCCTTGTCGTCAAGCGCCCGCTGCAAACTCTTGGCGTCAATCTTCGCTTGCGCAAAGCCGGAATCGAGCGCGCCCGAAAAAGCGGGGCCATGGGCCGGTACCGAAAGCTCGTAAACGCCCGACGCCAGCGTCGAGCTATTCGAGGCCGTCACATAAAGATCGCGGTGCAATTTCGTCTTGGGCGCAAGCGCCAGGACGCTGTTGCTATCTTTCGGGTCGTCCACGAAAGCCCACGGGCCTTCGAAAACTACGAAAACCTCTTTGCCAGCGTCTGCTTTCATCTCCTTTGCCGGAGCGATCGACCGCGGACTCGACTGACATGCAACCAGAAAGAGAGTCGCGAAAGCTGCAACCGCCACCGCAACTAGCTTGCTGTTCGAGTAGAGTTGGGTTCGCATCAAAGGGCCTCCTCATAACGGAATTAGGGTTGGTGCCTCAATTTGGACCCGCTTGGAAAGGGCTCGGCTTTCACCCGCGCCGTGAACTGCGTACTACGGACTTAGGGGCGCCCATACGCTGCAAACGCAGACCAGTAGTAAGGATGAACCGTTCGTGGGTTTGATAGCATCTTCCGCGAAGTGAGACGGACTGCTTCGGATACCGTCTGGCCCGACAGCGCATTGTGATAAAAATCCTGAACAAATTCGCGCGCTTCGGCAGAGTCCACCGGCCACCGGCTCGCGACTACATGAGGCACGCCGGCACCCAGCAGAGCATCACCAATGCTGTCGAATCCGCCCGACCCTCCGCTCTCGGACGCGGTACCGCAAGCCGACAGCACTGCTAACTGCAGGTTTCGCAGTCGAAGCTGCCGCACCTCGGCTGCGTCCAACAGGCGCGGAACGCTCGCTCTTCCATCTTCGTTCTGCAGCAGCAATCCGGTGCGGCCGGAGGTGGCCAGCGAGTGTCCCGCGAAATGAAACACGGCAGCCGAGGGCAACTCGTTCTGGACTCTGGTGAGTGTCGCTTCGCCACCTTTTAGAATCTGCGGAGACTTAAACCAGCTGCCCACCCCTTCGGCTTCGCGGGCCACATCCGGCAGCGGAATGAGGCCATCCGACGGCGACGAAGCCGTGCTGCCTACCACCAGGGCCGGCAAGTCCGCCGAAATCAGCGCGTCGGAGCGCAGCCGCGCCTGCGAATCCTGACCCAGCGAGTGCACCACCGCCGAGCGCTCGATCAGGTAGTGATCGTTCGCATCCAGCAGCGCTTCAAAGGGTACCCGGGCGAGCCATTCCGGCGCCTCAATCACCAGTGTGCGTCCGGGCGCAAGAGATTGTTCCACCGGAGCGATCAGCAATCCGTACAGGCTGCGTGCGTCGCGGCGCAACGCGCTCAACTCCGACTGGGGATCGGAAGACAGGTCGTGAAAACGCTCCGCCAACTCTTGCAGCCCGGTCGTGGATTGTGGAATCCAGCGCGTGTTGATACCCCGGTCGTCATAGATCCAGATCGCCAACCCATCGGGCAATACGGCATACGCGATCACCGTTTCTCTTGCCAGCAAGGGAAGCACAGCCGCCAGCCGCGATCGTTCCCGTGTGGGTGGGCCACTCGTCGCTTCATACGCGCCATCACCGCCCGGCCGATACGCGAGTCGTCGGAAGTTCGAATCGGCTGTCTCCCGCTGCGGGGCTCCCAGGTACCACTCGTAGGTTTCAAGCGCTTCCTCGGACCGGCCCTGCGCCAGTTCAGCTTCCGTCAGTGCCAGATAGGCCGGAGCCGCGTCCTTGCTCCAGTTCGCTCGTTCCGGCTCCGACCGCAGCGTGGCCAGGCTCTGTTCGGCCAAGTCCAGTGCGGGCCGCAGCGCCTGCTCCGCTTCCACCTCCCGGTGCCTGCTCAGTTGTAACTCGCCCAGCGTGGAATAAAACATCTGTGCCAGATACTGATTGGAAAGCGGGCGAATCTGTTCCTGAATGGCGGTCAGACGAACGATCGCGTCCTCGAACCGGCCAAGCTGCACCTCTAACCGTGCGGTCCGGATGGCTGTCTCTAGAGCGTCGTTCCGACGCCCCTCGGTCCGTGGCGCTGCCGCCAAAAGCCGGGCCGCCTCGCCGTATTGCCTTTCCGCAACATTGGGCAGGTGCGCGGCCGTTGCCGCATCCGCCAACCGGTTGTGAGCCAGAGCGCGCTGCATCAGATCGTCATCGGAGTCGATCACGGCCACCGCTTCGCGCAAACTCGCTACCTGCAGGTTCGGCTGCTTCGCGGCTTCAGCGATGTTGGCCAGGCCCACATACAGGCTGTATCCCCGCACCGCGGGAAACTGCCCTGACCAATAGCGCTCCAAACCTCGACTGACCAGTGCCGAAGCGCCAGCCCGATCGCCAGTCAAGCGCTTATCTTCGGCGGCGAACAACACGGCCCGCAGATACAGCGCTTCGAACCCGCTCTTCTGCGCCCGATCCAGGGCGCGGCCCGTGGCCTTCTCGTCGGCGCCGATGTCGCCCCTCAGCGTGGAACAGACCGCTTTCTCCAGCCCAAGCTGAATCTGCAACCACGGGTATGGATATTTCTCGGAAAGCGCCAGCGCCGTGGTCGCCTGCTGCCGGCAAGCTTCGCTTTGTCGTGCGACTTGAGCCGCGAAGGTCTGCTCAAACTGCGCCCGTAGCGCTCCCGCCATGTTGCCCGATGCTCGAAACCACTTTTCCGCAACGGCAGACTGCTGGCGCGACACATCATTATCGCCGCTGTCATTGGCCTTCACGGCCCGAGCCAGGGCAGCGACGGCTTGCGGAAACTGGGGCCCTCCCGATCCACGCAGAAGATCCGAGAGCCAACCATCGCCGTGTTGCCGGCTAGTCAGCTCCGCCAAAAAAAAAAGCGCCTGCGAGGCGGCCGCTTGCGCTGCTTCATTCCCTTGAGCCCGGGCCCGGGCTTCCGGGAAGGCCTCGGGCAACCACGTGAGGACGGCTTGGTGCAAGTACTCTCCGACCCGCGAGTCGATTTCGGCCTCGTCTTCGGAATCGGAGTTGGCGCGGCCGCTTATCGCCGCCACTTGGTCAACCGCTAACAAGGGTGCGGCCACGCTGCCATGCTCTTTCAATTTGTCCCGCACCGCCTCCGCCCGCTCGCGAGCTTCTCCCGCCCACGCGGAGCCCGAATCCAGGCGCAGATAATGCTCCCAGTCATCGAGCGCTTGCCGGTAAAGGGATTCGTGTTCGGCGACAATGGCTCGATTGAAGAGCGCCACAGCATCGTCAGGCTGAATCTTCAAGGCCTGACTCAGGTATTCATAGGCTGTGCCGAAATCCTCCGCTCGATCGTTTTCCGTTCGCGCGCGCTGGAAGTAGGCGGTTGCCAAATCGGCCAGAAGCGCCGGCGAACCCGGCTGCAACTCAACCGCGCGCCGCAGGGCTTCAATGGCCGCGTCATACTTGCCTTCCAGCACGTCCGCCCGCGCCTTGGCCTGCAGCCACGAGGCATCGGAAGGATGGGTTTCGAGTTGGCTGGCGATCAGCGCTTCCGCCTTTAACAGTGCGGGCGGGCGACTTGTAAACGAGTCTGCCGGGCCGCGCGAAATGCGCAGCGGCGCATACGTGGCATCTCCCATCCTCAATTCGAGCGTACGCTGCTCGCTATAAGCGCGGGCCAATAGGCGCGTGGCCGTGGCGACCTGCTTCCGTTCCAGGATGATCCACGATCCCACCACCCATATTCCCACGCCAACCAGAGCTAGCAGGGCTGCTCCAGCCATCGCCAGTCGAGGAACCGCCAGCCACTTGCTCCTCTGCGGCGAGGGACGGCGCTCGGAGGCTGTTGCGGCCGCAATTTGCCGGGCTAGCCGCTGCTGCCACTCCACCCTGGCGCTTGCCAGACTCGCGACTTGCTTTTGCTCTGCCTCCGTCAGTTCTGCATTCAGACGGCTAGCTTCAGCCACTGCCTCACGGAACTGCGGCCCACAAGATTCACAGCCGCTCGCGTGTTCGATGCAGGCAAGCGTCTGCTCTGGAGGCATCAGGCCGGCGGCAATCTCACGCCACGCCTCTGCCCCCAGACACTCGTTCTCGTTCCTCGCAGACTCCATTTTTCTCCTGCTCGCGATCTTGCTCCGCAATTGCCCTTCCAGCGAAACCAAAACCTCAAAACGCTCCCGGCAAGACGGACAAATCGCGAAGTGAGGATGCACCTCCGCCGCCTCTCGCGAGGCTTTCCACCGCCGGGAGACTTCGAGGAGGTGTGCCAGTTCCGCTGCCGGTATATGTTCCCCAGGACTCTTTTCCCGCACTATCTCCCCATCACACTAAAACGATTTTAATTGCTCAAACCCTTCACCCAACACAATGAGTCGGCCTAATCCTCTGGGGAATATCCCTGATGCTTGCTGATCACCGCCGCCAGGCGCATCAGAACACTCTCTACTCCTTCCGTCGTCAGTCCGAATGAAGGAATGCATGCGATCTCAGCCGCGGTTAACCCTTGCCGGTGCCGCAGCCAGAAAATGATGCGGTTCCTGGCGCTCTCTTTCCCCGTGAGTTCCCTCAGGACCCTGTCGATCTTATCCAGTTCAATCCGCTGGCTGACTGCATCCCATTCGGTGCCGCTCGCTTTTTCCATATCAGCCGGAAGGCTCTGCAGCATCGCTTCCGTGATCGGTTCGGTTTGGCCTTCGCCCCGCTTGATCGCGTTCTTCGCCTTGAAATAATCGCGCACAACATTCGACGCCACGACCTTCAGAAATTTGTAAATCGAATTTTCATGCACCGGCTGGAAGCCACGCAGCAGGCGGTAATCGTTCTCGCAGAGCTTCAGGTAGGCTTCCTGGATCAGGTCGTCGATGAGCGCGCGTGCCGGTTCATCCCACTGCCGGGCAGTCCGCAGCACCGCGCTGGCAATCACCGGATGAAAGCGCCGGATAAACTCCTCCCACGCTTCTCTGTCATCCTTCTTTGAGCCCGCGTCGGAGCCAGCGCAGGCTCTCACCAATTGCATCGACGAGATGTTCTCAAACTTAGACAAGTATCCACACCGAACACGGCGGATTTTTCACGAGTCTTACTCGTCGTATTGTGAACGCAAGAGGCTCGTTCAAAGATTGGAGATCACATCGGGGCCCGACTAACTCAGAAGCTTCGCCGCTTCCTTCGCGTAGTAAGTCAGTATCATCCTGGCGCCCGCCCGCCGGATGCAGAGCAGCGATTCCATCATCACCCGGTCCCGGTCGATCCACTGGTTGCGCGCCGCCGCTTCGATCATCGCGTACTCTCCGGAAACCTGGTACGCCGCCAGCGGTAAGTCGAAGCGCTCGCGGGCCGCGGCAATTACATCCAGATAGGGCATGGCCGGTTTCACCATGATCATGTCCGCGCCCTCTGCAATATCCAACTCTATCTCCCGCATGGCCTCGCGCATATTCGCCGGGTCCATCTGATAAGAGCGCCGGTCCCCGAACTGCGGAGTCGAATCCGCAGCCTCGCGGAACGGACCATAAAAACCGGAAGCGAACTTCGCCGCATACGAAAGAATTGGCGTGTTCTCGAAACCAGCGGTATCCAGGGCCCCGCGAATCGCTCCCACCCGCCCGTCCATCATGTCCGAGGGCGCGATGACATCAACTCCCGACCGCGCCAGCGACACTGACGTCCGCGCCAGCAACTCCAGGCTGGCGTCATTCACGATCTCGTACTCCACGCTGACCGGTGGCGCTGCGGCTGCGCCCAGTGATTGCGGCGCCGTTTTTTCTTTTAGGTTCGTCTTCACGATGCCGCAATGCCCGTGCGACATGTATTCGCACAGGCAAACGTCGCCCATCACAACCACGTCCCGCACTTCGCTCTTGATGGCCCGGGCCGCCGTCTGCACGATGCCATCCTCCGCCCAGGCGCCACTCGCGACTTCGTCTTTCTTTTCTGGCAGCCCGAATAAAATCACCGATAGCACTCCCAGCGCTCTCGTCTCCCGGACTTCCTTGACTGCTTCGTCCACCGAAAGGTTGAACACTCCTGGCATCGACCGCACTTCTTTCCGGATCCCGCTTCCAGGGCAAATGAACAGAGGATAGATAAAAGATTCAGGCGTCAGCCGGGTCTCGCGGACCAGCGCACGCAAAGTTTCAGTGCGCCGCAGTCGGCGCAGGCGGTCGGTGGGGAATGCCATGACCCGCAATTCTAGCAGCCGCGCAGCCCCTCGCAACCTTTGCCCGATACTGAACCCCGTGACCGCCATCACATCGGGCGAGCCGCCGTGCCGGGCCTTCTTTCTTGTAGACAAGCGGTCTTCCACGTCTCCCCGATCTGCCAGAATGCCATCGGCGCAGACGGAGACGGGGCAAAACCTCCTCTACGAGAATTCGTTACCACAGTAACCTCCGGTAATCTGTCCGGGATCTAAACATCCCGAAGGGAACGTCATACTATGAAAAGCAGTGTCTAAGCTACAAATCTCGTCGCTCTTTTGCGGACTTGGTCTGCTGCTCGCCTTTGCCGGGGCTCCGGCAATTTTTCCCAGCCCCTTCTTTCGCGTCGCCATCGGAGACCTCGTCCCCATGCTCGTCATCGGGGCGACGGCCATCCTGTGCGTTCGGAATGCATCCGACAGTGGCGGCCACACCCGCTTCTTCTGGACTCTGATGGCGGCGGGCATGGTCATGTGGTCGTTCAACCAGGCATGCTGGGCGTGGTTTGAATTGGTGCTTCGCAAACCGCTGCCCGACCCTTTCCCGGGGGATATTGTGCTGTTTATGCACGTTGTCCCGATCACGGCGGCCATGGCCATCCGTCCTCATGAGGCCGATGAGCGCGAAGGCGTGTTACCCAGCGCGCTGAACGTGCTGATCCTTCTGGTGTGGTGGGTTGTGGTTTATGCCTTCTTCGTTTTTCCCGAGGAATACATTGTCACCAATTACGCCGTATACAGCCCGCGCTGGGATCTGCTCTATCTCATCGAGGGATTGATATTGATTGCGGTGTCGGCATCGGCATTCCTGACGAGTTCTGGACCCTGGCACGAGCTCTATCGCAATATTCTGCTGGCTACCGCTATCTACACATTTTCCTCGGAAGCGATTAACGGCGCGATCGCGCGCGGCACATACAAAAGTGGCGGAATCTATGACCTGCCGTTTCTCGCTTCGAATCTCGCGTTCTTGTGGGTTGCTGTCGCTGGCCGACGCAGGCTGAGCGCCAGCGAGGCCATACCTCCAAGCACTCGCCCTCATCGCACCGTCGCTCTCCAACTTGCCAAACTTGCACTGCTCTCGCTCCCGGTTATGGCGTATTGGGCATTATTCCTGAGCCACGATCCGATGTATTTGCGCCACGCCCGTTTTGCGATCGCCATCGGTGGGATCGCATGGCTGGCTTTTGTCGTTTTCCTGAAACAACATTTGCTGGACCGGAGGCTGCTCAACTTGCTCGAGCATTCACGCACCAGCTTCGATGGCCTGCAAAGGCTGCAGGGAAGAGTGATCCAGCAAGCCAAGCTGGCTTCGCTGGGCGAACTGGTTGCCCTCGCGGCCGGCGAACTGGAGTACCCGCTTTCCGCCATCCTGAGCAGCTCGGAACGCATGGCTGCGAGCAGCAACCTCAGCCGCGAGCAACTCGCCAATGCGCAGAAGATCGGCCAGCAGGCCCGGCGCACTCGCGAACTTGTCGGCGATCTGTTGAGCTTTGCCCAGCAAACTCCCGGTGAAAAGATTCCTCTGGAATTGAAGCCTCTTTTACAGCGTGCGGTCCAAATGGAGGGATTCAAGCTCGACCACAAGAAGATCACGCTGACCGTCGAAAGCGACGATCCCATGCCGCGCGTTCTGGGCAACCCCAACCAACTCCTGCAAGCCTTTCTTCAGATTGTCGAAAACGCGGTGGACGCGCTGCAGGAAGTGGGCGGCGGCCGTCTCCAGGTTTCACTTTGGCGCGAAGACCACGAGGTGGTGGTGCAATTTGCGGACTCGGGCCCCGGCCTGCGGCATCCCGAACGCGTTTTCGATCCCTTTTACACGACCAAGCCTGTGGGCAAAGGCACGGGCCTCGGACTCAGCGCCACCTATGGCGTGGTACAGGACCACAAGGGACAAATCACCTGCCACAACCGGCCCGAAGGCGGAGCGGCATTTGAAATCCGCCTGCCCGTCCTCAAAGTCCCCGCGCTGGTGGCCGAAGCCGCGCGCTCCTCAGCGCACTGAAAAGCTGCTTTATCTCCTGCAAATGTTGGTTCCGCGCATCCTGAATAAAGTAGCGTTTGGTCAGCCCTCTGTTTCATTTCGCGAGCGTGGCCTTTGCGCCGAGATGCGATTGGAGCGTCATCCTCACGTGAAACGAACGCGTTGGCGCGTCTTTGTCGATCAAGGGCCCAGCTTCATCCTCACCAACGGCGCCGTCGCTTCAGGGGGGCAGCAGTACAATGTCTTTTCACGAGGTGGCGGCGGAGGCAGTTTCCGGCTCACTCAGACGTATTGGCTGGAGGCGACTTTCCGCTGGGCCCACATCTCAGACGGCCGTCGAGCGGGCTCTGACAACCCATCGTGGGGCGGCGAAGGAGTTTCTCTGGGCCTGCGGCATGCATTTCGCTGATTTGTCACGACGGGAACAAGAAACTATCCGCCGCTCGCCACCATCGCGTCCGCCAATCTCGCCGCCTCCACCGCATATCGCACATCGTGCGTACGGATGATGTGCGCCCCTTTCAGAATCAAGCCCGTCTCCGCCGCCAGCGTCCCATAAAGCCGCTCCCCGATCTCCGCATCCTTGCTGTTTTGCGCCAGTGCCCGCCCGATGAATGACTTCCGCGACACTCCTGCCAGCAACGGGAATCCCATCTTCTGCAACTCCCCGAAGTGCGCCAGCAGCGGATAATTCTCCTCGAAACGCTTCCCGAATCCAAAGCCTGGATCCAGCACGAGGTGGTCCCGCTTGATCCCGGCCAGGGTTGCCGCTTCAGCCCACTGCAGCAAATCCCGCTTCACAATCAACACGGGATCGCCAATCGCCGGCAGCGTCTTCCATTCCTCCGGGCGCCCCCGCGTGTGCATCAGCACCGCTCCCACTTTGAGTTCCGCCAGAGTCTTCGCCATCTTCCCATCCCAGCGGAATCCGCTGACATCGTTCACCACCTCCGCCCCCAGTTCCACCGCCGCCCGAGCGACGCCCGCCTTGTAGGTATCGACGCTGACCACCGCATTCGGCCGCCGCCGCTTCAGGTCGCGGATCACCGGCAACACCCGTCTGCGCTCCTCTTCTTCCGAAACTCGTTCCGCGGTTCCCGGCCGCGTCGACTCCCCGCCTACATCAATGATGGTCGCGCCCTCGTCGAGTAAGCGCTCGGCGTGGACCACCGCCTTCTCCGCGTCAATGTAGAGTCCGCCATCGGAAAACGAGTCGGGGGTTACATTCACGACGCCCATGATCATCGTGCGCCGCCCTAATTCCAGCACCCGAGAACCCACGTTCCATTGAAAAATTGCCCGCATGTTCCCGCTATTCTATGCCCGTTTTCACCCATAGATAGGCGGACTGTCTCGCCCCTAAATCATTCGGCGTTCCGACTCTTCGATAAACTGAATCAGCACCTCGACACTCCCTGCGAAAAAAGCTGTCAACTCCGAACCCGGAGCTTCGCAGCCCCCACCCCTTTCCCCCGGTTCCCGTGGTTCGAGTTTTTGCTCCCGCCCCCTCAATACCGCGGCAGAACGCCCGTTTTTCCCGGTGCTACAATCCACAGGATGCCTCCCCGGCGATCAGTTGCGTATCTTCTTCCGCTCCTCTTTCTGCAGCTGCTTTCGCCTGTGCTCGCCGCGCCCCTCAAACCATTGCCGGATCGCATCGCCGCCGTGCTCAGTGCTCCCGATCTAAGCCGTGGCTTCTGGGGCATCGAGATCGTTTCTCTCTCCCCGGATAGCAAGGCCGACAAAGTCTCTGGCAAGATTCTCTACTCGCAAAACGCCGACAAACTCTTCACCCCCGCTTCCAACACCAAGCTCTTTACCACCGCCGCCGCTCTCGCCCTCATCGGCCCCGATTACAAGTTCCGCACCACCGTCGATACCACCGGAACTCTCGACCGCTATGGCCGGCTCAACGGAGACCTCGTCCTCGTCGGCCACGGTGATCCCAATCTCTCCGGACGCGAACTCCCTTACGATCTCCGCACCCAGCGCAACGAAGATCCCATTCAAGCCCTCGAGGCGCTCGCCGATGCGCTGGTGCAAAAAGGCGTGAAATTCGTCGATGGCGACATCGTGGCCGACGATTCCTACTTCGCCTTCGAACGCTACGGCGAAGGTTGGAGCCAGGACGATCTTGTCTGGGCCGACGGCGCTCCCGTCTCCGCCCTCACCATCAACGACAACGTGGTCTTCGTCAACATCCTGCCTGCCGACCGTGCCGGCGAAAAGGCCTTCGTCAGCGTCAAGCCCTTCGCCGAATATTACCGCCTCGACAATCGCATCATCACCACTCCCGCCGGCACGCCGCGCAAATTCTTCGTCAACCGCGAGCCCGGTTCGACCACTCTCACCCTCTGGGGCAACATGCCGCTCGACGATGCCGGAGCCAACGAGGCCCTCGCCATCGAGGATCCCGCCGAATTTGCCGCGGGACTCTTCCGTCAGTTACTCGAGAAGCGAGGCATTATCGTCTACGGCCGCCAGCGCACTCACCACACGGAACTTGCCACGCTTTCCACTTTCAGCGTAAGCGCGATCGCCCCCTCGCATGGCGGCAGCGACGGACAATCGCGCCCCCTGAACAACGATCGGCCCATTACGCTGGCCAGTTACGAATCCAAACCCCTGTTGCAGGATGTCCGCGTCATCAACAAAGTCAGCCAGAACCTGCACGCCGAGATCCTGCTCCGCCTCCTCGGCCGCGAACGCGGCAACTCCGGAACCATCGAAGGTGGCTTAGAGGTCCTTCGTGGATTTCTGACGCAGGCCGGAATTTCAAGCGATGAGTACAACTTCTACGACGGCTCCGGACTCTCCCGCCAGAACTTAGTGACTCCGCACGCCATTGTCCAGTTACTGCGTTACGCTTCTACTCAACCCTGGGGCGCCGACTACAAAGCGACTTTCCCGCTCGCTGGCATCGACGGCTCCCTCGCCGACCGCTTCAACGCTCCCCGCCTGCAAAGCCGCATCATGGCCAAAACCGGCTCCCTCGGCGGCGTCAAGGCTCTCTCCGGATACGCCACCACCGACACCGGACAATCCGTCGCCTTCTCCATCATGTCCAACAATTTCAACCTGCCCGCAAAACGAGTGACCGACGCAATCGATGAATTAGTCAAAGCGATTGTCGAGGATGGGCCGGCGCAATAACCTAAGGGGCCCCAAAATGCTCGCTTCCAGCAAAATCATCGGCTTCCTTCCCACCAAAGACTCCGCCCGGGCACGCAGCTTTTACGAAGGCAAACTCGGATTCCGTTTCATCAGCGAAGACCAGTTCGCCCTGGTCATGCGAGCCGGTGAAACCATGATCCGCATCGCCAAAACGCCGGACGTCCTCCCGCCTACCTACACCGTCCTCGGCTGGGAAGTAGCTAATATCGAAGAGGTAGTCGCTTGGCTGCAAAGACAAGGCGTGGCGTTCGAGAAGTATCCATGGGTACCTGATAAGGAATCAGGCATCTGGTCCGCCCCCACCGGCGACAAAGTTGCATGGTTCAAAGATCCCGACGGAAATGTCCTTTCCGTGAGTCAGCACAAGTGACTCTGGCTCAATAGTTTACAGAACGACTAAAGTTCTGGCAGCTTTGTGCCGATAGTCTGTTACATGGACTTCTCTGCCATCGCTCTTCAGGGTTTAGAACAGGCGCAGGCTCAAATGGTAAACGCCGTTTCCGGCCTGGCCGGTGCCGCTGCCAGCGGTTTGCCGCTCGACACCGTTGCCCTTAGTGAGGAAGCCGTCGCCCTCTCCTCCGCCAAAACCAACTACTCCGCCAACCTCACCGTTCTCCCCACCGCCGACCAAATGGATAAGCAAGCTACCGACCTGATGGCCTGAAACACTTGTTCCCGTCCAGCCGTTTAGGACCGCGAAACTATCTCAATATCCCCATCCGCTTCCCCACTCGCCCCAGCACCTCCAGCGCCCGCTCCAATTCCTCTTTCGTGTGCGTGGCTGTCATGATCGTTCGCACCCGCGCCTTGCCTTCGGGAACCGTCGGAAACGCAATCCCGGTCCCCAGCACTCCTTCTTTAAACAGCTCGCGGGAGAAATCCATGGTCAGCCGCCCGTCGCCAATAATGATGGGTGTGATCGGCGTCTCGCTCGCCGGAGTGTTCTGGCCTCCGATGTTGAATCCGAGCAGCCCCAGTTCTTTTTTCCAGAAGCGCGTGTTCGCCCAGAGCTGTTCCATCCACTGCGGTTCGGTTTCGAGAACATCAAAAGCCGCGATGCAAGTGGCCGCGACCGACGGCGGATGCGATGTCGAAAACAAAAACGGCCGCGCCCGGTGATATAGAAAATCAATCAGGTCGCGCGTCCCGCACACGTATCCGCCCAGAGCCCCAATCGCCTTCGACAACGTCCCCACCTGTATGTCGACGCGTCCGTGCATCTTGAAATGATCGATCGTGCCCCGTCCCTGCCGTCCCAGCACGCCAGAAGAATGCGCGTCGTCCACCATCATGATTGCGCCATACTTCTCCGCCGCCTCGCACAGCCCCGGTAGTGGCCCGATATCGCCATCCATCGAAAACACGCCGTCCGAGATCAGCAGCTTCTTCCCCGGCTCGTTTTTCACGCTGCCGAGCTGCTCCTCCGCATGCGCGACGTCCTTGTGCCGGAAAACCAGAATCTTCGCCCGTGAAAGACGGCACCCATCGATGATCGAAGCGTGATTGAGTTCGTCCGAAATAATAAAGTCGCCTTTGCCCAGGAACGACGATACCGTCCCCGCATTCGCCGTGAATCCCGACTGGAAAACCACGCAGGCTTCGACATTCTTGAAGCGCGCGATCTTCTCTTCCAGTTCCATGTGAATCTTCATTGTGCCCGCAATCGTGCGCACTGCCCCTGATCCCACCCCATATTTGCGCGTCGCTTCCAGCGCCGCCTCGCGCAGCTTGGGATGCGTCGTAAAACCAAGATAATTATTCGAAGCGAGGTTGATGACCCGCTTGCCGTCAAAAGTGCAGACCGCCGCCTGCTCGTCATCCAGAACGCGCAGCTTGAAGTGGGTGCCCTTGGCCTTGAGTTCGTCGAGTTGATCGGTCAGAAAAGAAAGCGGATTGATGCGGGTCGCAGTGGGCATGGAATCCTCGAAAACAGAATGATCACTGGTCACTGGTCTAACGATAATTTACTACGTCGCCAACGCTGCCGTGGCTGCGGTGAGAAAACAGGCGAACCGCGCCCTCAATCTTATTTTCATTGCGATCCGGCTTGAAGGGTTCCGTTTCACCAGGGAAATCAAGGGCTTTACCACGGAAGCCCGCGGGCGGAACCGGCGAGTATCAAAGTCGCTCTGCGGAGGCAATAGAGCAAGTCTAACGCCAAAATAGTCCGTCGAGAGAGGCCACGGCCCATTTCCGGGTAGTGTCTGAAATGTGCGTTGCAGACACTACCCATTTCCGGATTTCACACTGCTTTAACAATCCTTCCGTATAGTTTCGCAACGTTTGTCCCCGAAGTATTGGGCTCAAAATCCTGAGACTTATTGCCAACAGAGGAGATTTTCTTTATGGCCACAGCCACGCCGGCAATGCACGCCAAGCTGAACAAGAGTCCGGGGATGATCGGGATGGTGGGCTTTGGGGTGGTGCTGATCGTCGGGGTGATTTACTCGGCGTTCCATTTGCTGACCGACCTTTCGACGGTGCACAGCGGATCGATCATGCCCTATGTTTTGCTGGGTATCGCTTTGCTGGTGGCGCTGGGATTCGAGTTTGTCAATGGATTCCACGATACCGCGAATGCGGTCGCCACAGTGATTTACACGCACTCGCTGGAGCCCCATATTGCGGTGGTGTGGTCGGGATTCTGGAATTTCCTGGGAGTGCTGACCTCGAGCGGGCTGGTGGCTTTCGGAATTATTTCGCTGCTGCCGGTGGAACTGATATTGCAGGTGGGCAGCAAGGCCGGGTTCGCCATGGTCTTCGCGTTACTGGTGGCCGCCATTATCTGGAATCTGGGAACGTGGTATTTCGGGTTGCCCGCATCGAGTTCGCATACTTTGATTGGCTCCATCATTGGCGTGGGGATTGCGAACCAGTTGATGTCTCCAAAGACAGGCACGAGCGGAGTGGATTGGGCGCAGGCCACGAATATCGGGAAGTCGCTGCTGTTATCGCCGATCGTGGGATTCGTGTGCGCGTTTCTTCTGCTCACCCTGATGAAGGCTGTGGTCAAGAACCGGGCGCTGTATGAGGCTCCGGAGGGAACGGAACCGCCGCCCTTCTGGATTCGCGCGTTGCTCTTGCTCACCTGCACGGGAGTGAGTTTCGCGCACGGCTCGAACGACGGGCAGAAGGGCATGGGGTTGATCATGCTGATCCTGGTGGGAACGGTGCCTACCGCTTATGCCCTGAATCATGCGATCACGCGGAAACAGTCGGATGACTTCATTGCCGTATCGCAGCAGACGGCGGGCATATTGACAAAGTATGTGAGTCCGGATGCGGTGATTGGGGACGCCCGGGAAGAAGTGACGGATTACATTCGGACGAAAGAGTTCACTCCGAATACGATGCTGGGGTTGCGCCAACTGGTGAGCGGGATTGGGAACGAGACGGCGTTGTTTGGGGAGATGGCTAAAATCCCGAATGATCGGGTGCGCAACTTCCGCAACGACATGTATGTCGCGAGCGAAGCCTTGCGACTCATGAAGAAGAGCGGGAAACCGGACATCGGGGCGGAGGATTGGGAAGGCCTGAACAATTACAAGAGGCATGTCGACGCGGCGACCCGGTTTATCCCGGGATGGGTGAAAGTCGCGGTCGCATTGGCGCTGGGGCTGGGCACGATGATCGGATGGAAACGAATCGTGGTTACGGTCGGGGAAAAGATTGGCAAGGAGCATCTGACGTACGGGCAGGGAGCGGCGGCGGAAATCACGGCGATGTTTACGATCGGGGCGGCGGACTGGTTCGGCTTGCCCGTGAGTACGACCCATGTTCTGTCGTCGGGGATTGCGGGAACGATGGCCGCCAATCATTCCGGGCTGCAGTGGTCGACGGTGCGCAACCTGGCGATGGCCTGGGTGTTAACTCTGCCGGCGTCGATGGTGCTGGCGGGATTCTTGTTTTGGGGATTCAAGAACATTTTCTGAGTTTGCGTCGAGTTTGCGCTGCGATTGCCCTCGGCGCACTAAGTCGGCATCGCCCACGCTTCCGCAAAGGGCGCGGAAGGATGGGGCACCCCTCACTATCCTTCCTGGGGCAGATGTTCCGATCTTTGCGGGCTATTTGCACGTGCGCGGGAGCGTCTGCGCCACACGTCTGTTTGACGTGCGATACTGAAATTTATGGCTTTGCCGGATTTTTCGCCTCGGGTGGGGAACGATCCCAAGTCGGTGGTGATTCACTTGACGACGGGGATGGGTATGGAGATTGAGTGGAAGGATGGGCATCGGTCTGTCTATACCTTTCCGTACTTGCGCGATGCGTGCCCCTGTGCGCTGTGTGAGGACGAGCGCTCGAAGTCGGGCCGAAAGCCCGGCGAGCTGCCGAAGCTGGCGCCGGGGGCGTTGCCGATGTTCAAGCCGGCCGTCAAAGCGGATTCGGCGGAGGCAGTCGGCAAGTATGCCTTGAAGTTTTCATGGAACGACAAGCACGACCTGGGAATTTATTCGTGGTTTTATCTGCGGGAATTCTGTCCTTGCGCGGAGTGCTCGGCGAGTCGGAAATAGCGGTCACGCGTCAGCTTTCAGCCCTCGCCCCCAGTCAATCAGAAATCTAAAGCGCGGTTGATCCCAAGCTCTCCAATCGCATTGGACGGGGCCGCCCCCGAATCTAGTTGCTGACAATGGCATCGAGGTAGCGGGTTAGGATGGGCTCCGCCCCACCTTCAAAATCCAGGAACATGATGCCATTGCCGAATTGGGGATGGCGGGTTACAACTAATCCACGGATGACAATAGGGTAGTCGTCGAGCCAGAGCGTGGTCTTCACATGGACCCCAAGCGGGAGCTGGTCGGTGACCTTGATGTAACAACCACCGCGGCTGAGGTCGGTGGTCACGAGGCGCATGGGGAGTTGGCTGCCCTCGGGGTGAATTTCTACTTGCACCTGGACGGTGTAGCGCGGATATCGGCGGCGATCAGGCTTCGTTAAAGTTGAGGAGGAAAGTTGGAGATCGGGCGCATTCATGATCGGCTCCGGGGAACGAACTCCCCTATTTGTGATCATCGGCGGGAAGTCGACCGGAGTCTAGGTCGTGCGTCACACGGCTATGGTTACGGAAGTAGCATCCGGAGAGGTGAAAGCAGGGGCGGCGAAAGTTGGAGCCCGGCCCAGGTTCCGGGACATGACGGGAAGGCGCGCTGCAGTATAATCTTCGCCTTGAACGAATTGGCATGACTGATACTACACAAACTCCCGTGCACACCAGCGACCCTGCCGCGGAAGTCGCGACCCCAGCGAAGACTCGTATGGAAATTGGCGATGTTCTCAAAATTCTGCCGCATCGCTATCCCTTTCTCCTCATCGACCGGGTGATTGACCTGGTGAGGATGAAGAGCATTGTGGCGTTGAAGAATGTCACCATCACCGAGCCCTTTTTTCAGGGACACTTTCCCGACAAGCCGATTATGCCGGGAGTGTTGATCGTGGAAGCGATCGCGCAGGCGGGGGGGTTGCTGTTGCTGACCGAGGTTCCGAACCGCGACGAAATGTTGATGGTGTTTACCGGGATCGAGAAGGCGCGATTCCGCCGTCCGGTGGTACCGGGAGATCAGCTGCGAATCGAGGTCCTGGTGAAGGCGTGGCGCATCACCGCGGCGCGACTGGAAGGCAAGGCGTATGTCGACGGGAAAGTGGCGGCGGAAGCGACCGTGACATGCCGACTGGTGCCACGGCATCTTGGCGCGGGGGCAGAGGAGGAAGAGAATTTGTAATTTCCACTTTGTAATTTGTAATTTGGGTCAAAGCTTGAAGTCGCCCGCCCAAATCACAAATTACAGATTAACCAATTGCAAATGTCTATCCACCCTACGGCGATCGTCGATCCGAAAAGCAAAGCGCATCCTTCATGCAAAATTGGCCCCTATTGCGTGATTGGAGCCGACGTGGAACTCGGCGAAGACTGCCATCTGGCTGCGCACGTGGTGATCGAAGGTCCCGCGAAAATCGGCGCCCACAACCGCTTCTTCCCGTTCACTTCGATTGGCCTGGCGCCGCAGGACATTACCTATGCGGGCGAACCGACCCGGCTGGAGATGGGCGACCATAACGTCATTCGCGAGTTCGTCACCATCAACCGCGGCACGGTAAAGGGCGGGGGATGCACGCGCGTGGGAGATTACAACCTGATCATGGCATACACGCACATTGCGCACGATTGCCAGGTGGGCAGCCACATCATCATGGCGAATGCGGCTACGATTGGCGGGCATGTGACGGTGGGAGACTGGGCAACGGTCGGGGCACTATGTCCGGTCCATCATTTTGTGCGCATTGGGACGCATGCATTTATTGGCGGGGGCACAACGATCACCCGGGATGTGCTGCCGTTTTCGAAAACTTCAGCAGAACGCGGGACGCACGCCTATGGATTGAATGCGGTTGGCCTGGAGCGGCGGGGATTCAACAAAGAACGGATCAAGAAAATTCATCACGCCTACCGCGTGCTGCTGGCTTCGAAACTGAATACTTCTCAGGCCCTCGAAAAACTCAAGGCCGAAGCGGACCTTGGCCCAGATGTCGCGATGCTGATCCATTTTATTGACAAGTCGGAACGCGGAGTCATCAAGTAGTGCAGCGCTTCTTTGCTCCCCTGGCGACGGACGCCCTCGTCCGTCCCATCCTCCGTCCAGCCCCGCCCCGCGCCGCTGCCACAGCTCGGCGCGCTCAACAGCTTCGGCGGAGTTTCGCTCCGCTCGGGGGACGAGGGCTTCCCCCCCTGCGTAATGACTGCCTATGACGCGTCTTGGTCTCATCGCCGGCAATGGCTCGTTTCCTCTTCTCGTGCTGGACGCGGCGCGAGCTCAGGGTTTTGACGTGATTGTCGCCGCCATCAAAGAAGAAGCTTTTCCTGAAATTGAAGCGCGCGGCGCGGCTTCCGTACATTGGATCTCGTTGGGCGAACTGTCCAGGCTGATCGATACGTTCAAGGCCGCAGGCGTTACTCGGGCGGTGATGGCGGGGCAGGTGAAGCACAAACAGATCTTTTCCGCGATCCGCCCGGACTGGCGGCTGGCCAAGCTGCTGCTTTCGCTGGGCACTCGGAACACCGACTCGCTGCTGGGCGCGGTGGCGAAGGTGCTGGCGGATGAGGGCATCCTGCTGGAGAATTCGACCGCGCTGCTCCAACCTTTGCTGGCGAAAACGGGAGTTCTCACGAAGCGACCTCCGAGCGAGCAGGAGCGCAGGAATATCGGATATGGGCGCGAGGTGGCGCGGCGGCTCGCGGAATACGACATTGGGCAGACGGTCGTAATCGCGGAATCGGCGTGCGTGGCGTTGGAGGCGATGGAAGGGACGGACGCGACCATCGAGCGGGCGGGTTTGCTGATGAAGTCGCTCGAGGCGGACGGCGCCGCTTCCACCCTGAGCCGGTCCCTGACCGTGGTGAAGACGTCAAAACCGAACCAGGATATGCGCTTTGACGTTCCCGTGGTTGGAGTGAAGACGATTGCAGCGATGACGGCGGCGGGGGCGAGTTGTCTGGCGGTGGACGCGGGGCGATGTTTGCTGCTGGATGGCGAGGCGATCACGCGGGCGGCGGATGAGGCCGGGATTGCAGTGTGCGCGGACTGACGATGTAGTCCCAAGCGGCGCGGGTTCGCTTTTTTGCGCTTTCCTCCCGGGGGCTTTTGCTGCGACAATGTTGGGTAATTTCTGTCCCCGGGGTAGTCATCTGAGCACTGAATTTCCAATCAATGTGGCAGTCATTGGCGTGGGCGCTTTTGGGCGAAACCATGCTCGTGTCTACCGGCAACTGCAGCAGGCTGGCAGTGTGCGGCTGGTAGGGGTGGTCGATCCGAATACGGCGCGGGCGGACGCGATTGCGCGGGAGTTCGAGTGCAAGGCGTTTGGCTCGGTCGAGCAGATGCTGACTACGCACAGCGAAGTGCAGGCGGTATCGGTCGCGGTGCCGACGGTTCTGCATCTGGAAGTGGCGCGGACGCTGATGAAGAACGGTGTCGACGTGCTGATTGAAAAGCCTGTGGCGGCCACGCTGGCCGAGGCCGACGAACTGCTTCACCTGGCGGCGCAGCACAAACGAGTAGCGCAGGTGGGGCATCTGGAGCGTTTTAATCCGGCGGTGCGGGCGACTTTGCCCTTGATCAATCAGCCCATGTTTTTTGAGGTGCACCGGCTGAGCGTGTTCTCTCCACGGGCGCTGGATGTGGATGTCGTACTGGACCTGATGATTCACGATCTCGACGTGGTGCTGACGTTCGTGAAGTCGGCGGTGAAGGAAATCCGGGCGGTGGGGCTGCCGATACTGTCGGGGAAAGTGGATATTGCGAACGTGCGGGTGGAGTTTGAGTCGGGCTGCGTGGCAAATTTCACCGCCAGCCGGGTTTCGACGGAGCGGGTACGGAAGCTACGGTTCTTTCAGGCGGGGCAATACATTTCGATCGATTATGGACGGCAGGATGTGCTGGTGTTTACGGTGGGCGGTGCCGCGGATGGCAACCAGGCTGCTCCAGCCCAGGCTAGCGTGAATCCAGAGATTGAGATGTCAAGGCCGGCGATTACTGCGGAAGAGCCGCTGCTGGCGGAGATCAAGGCCTTTCTGCAAGCGGTGCGGGAGCGGTCGCGCCCGGCGGTTTCAATTGAGGATGGGCGGCGGGCGCTGGAGTTGGGGCTGGCCATTCTGGGTGAGATAGGGCAACACGCTCGACGGATTGGCGTGGGCCGGGGTTAGCGGGCAGGGTGAATTTTCAGGTAACTGCGGTGGCGAGGGCGGGGGCCCTGCGCGATCTTCAGGGCGCGGTGGCTTGGGCAGCCAGGGATTGTTTGAGCTGGGCGGCAAACTGTTGAGTTTGCTCGTCCGAGAGTTGGAGTTGGCCGTCGAGGATAAGGCCGAGCTGGTCGGGGCCGACGCTTTCGAAAGCAAGTTTTTGCAGGGTAGCGGACTGGCGCGCAGCGAGCGGGAGCGTAGCCTTGAGGTCGGCGGCTTTCCCGATGACCTGGGTCAGGGCAGCGGCGATCTGGTCGCGCAGTTTGACGCCGAGATCACCGGAGCGAAGCGCGTTGCGCAGCAGGCCGTCGGCGTCGACCCGGCTGATTTCAGAGAGCAGATGCAGGCTGCCGCCAGGTTCGAGGGTGGGAGTGAGCTTGACCTCAATCTGGCCGTTGCTGGAGGCAAGTTCAGTGGCGCCAACAGAACCGGGCGGGCAAATCCAGCGTTCGTAGCGGACGGTGGCGACTACGAGGCTGGCGGGAGCGAGTGGAGTAAGGGAGGCGTCGAGGACGTCGATGCGCTCGCCGCAGCGGGGAGCGCGGAAAAGTTCGGCGCGAAGAATGGCGACGATGTTTTGCTGCAGGTCGGAGAGATCGGCGACCTGCTGGAGAGTAAAAAGATTGAGACCGTTGGTGACGGATCCGCGGGAGACGGCGCCGGAAGAGGGGATGCGGATGGTTTTGCCGTCGACGGCGACGGACTGCGTGACGGCGGGCAGGCTAAAGGCCACGTCTTCGCCGACGGGAGGAAAGAGGATGCTCATTTCCCGGCCCAGTTCAAGTTGGTCGCCGCGAAAGCCGGCGAGGGCTTTTTCGAGGTTGGCGGCAGAGGCGGCGATGGGTTCGGTGTCCGGTTTGGGAGTGTGGACGATTTGATCGAAGGTCTTGATTTGTTTATCGAGGTCGGAATCGGCTTTCTCGAGTTTTGCGGTCACATCCTTCAAACCGGACTTCTGGGCGGCGGATAGTGCGGTGACAAAGTTCAGATGTCCGGCGCGGGCTTTGGCGACGGCGTCATCCAGGGCGGCGACGCGATCGGAAAGAGCGGAGGCAGCAGGGGACGGCTGGAGAGACTGGCGAAACGTCAGCAGCTGATCGCTGGCCTGTTCCGCATATTGTGCGATTTTGGCGAAGGCGGCGCGTTGTTCGGGGGTGGCTTGGATGGCCATGGCGCGGCGAAAGTTCTTGAGACTATCGTCGGAACTGAGGCCTTCGCGGAGCGCGGGACAATCATGCACGCAGATGATGGGCATGGTGTTCCGGCCGCCCCCGGCGGCAGCGCCCGCGCCACCACCAGCGCCGCGCTGAGCGAGGATGGCGCCAGGGCTGACGAACAGGACGATGGCGATAAGCAAGGCGGCTGGAAGGCGCGATGGATCAAGGACGGAAACGTCAGGAACGCAAGTCCCCTTGTGCAACATAGGCCACATTCTCCCCAGAATCTCCAAAGAGACGCAAAGAGACATTGTACGGTTGGAATCAGATCGCAGGACGACCGTAGGACGAACGAGAGCGACAAAAAGCTCAGATGCCGTTAAGTATAAATCAGTGACCCGAGCGATCGGCACGATGGACGATGGCCGGGGGGATTACGGCGGTACTTAGTGGACGGGCGCAAAAAATGCGACAATAGAATGAGCGGTTGCAACTCCATAGTTTACGTAACTTTACGAAGGCACTTCAGGCGTAATGCTACGCAACCCGGAAGCCTGCCCGCAGCTCTAAGCTTAATAGTCTCTGCCTGATGCCGGTCTCCCAAATTCCGTCGCGCGATCCATTGTCTCGCGAAGCTTCGACCCCGCCGCCGGACCATCCCGAGCAGCGCGATTTGTTTGAAGCGCAGCACTGGGAGACGGCGTACCGCGACTTCAATCCGGACGATGTTCCGCATCTTCTGATCCAGTTACAGGACGATCTTTCGCGGGCGCGCAAGCGGGAGGCACTCTGGCTTTCGGTGATTCTGCACTTGCTGGTGATCATTGTCTTGTGGAACAGCGAGCGTTTGATGATGCTGTTGCCGCACCGGACGGTGGATCTGGCGATCAGCGGCAAGGCCAACCAGGCCAATGACGCGACCTTTCTGGAACTGCCGCCGGACGCACAGCATGCGACGCGACGTCCGGATGCGAAGGCGATTTCGGACAAGGATCGGATCGCGACGAGCAAGGCGCCGCAGATCAACCGGGAAGACTTGAAGAAGCTGCTGCAGAGCGCGCACCCGGGGCGGCCCGGGGAAGATATACAGCAGCCACCGGCGACGGGGCAACCGGCGCAGAACCTGTCGGCGCAGAATCAGCCGCCTCCGCCGCAGGAGACTCAGGGTTTCGAGCAGCCGCGCCCGAGCGATCAGACGGCGCAGTTGCAGACGCCTCCGCAGACCAACCGGGCGCAGCCGAATTTTAATACCCCGATGACTGCCGGCTCGGCACTCGAGCAGGCGACCCGGGCGGCGGCCGAAAGCCGCGGACACTACGGGCGCGGGGACGGTGGGGATTACGGGTTGAGCCAGGGGCGGAGCGGGGCGAGGGCGCTGGACCAGGCGGAAATCCTGACCGACACGATGGGCGTGGATTTTGGTCCGTATCTGACCCGGGTGGTGCAGATTGTGCGGCAAAATTGGTATAACCTGATGCCGCCGTCGGTGTATCCGCCGATTTTGAAGCAGGGCAAGTTGTCGATTGAGTTTGTAATTTTGAAGGACGGCAAGACGACGGGCATGGTGGTGCACACTTCGTCGGGCGACGTGGCCCTGGACCGGGCGGCCTGGGGGAGCATCACGGCGTCAACCCCATTTCCTCCGCTGCCCAAGGAATTTCCGGGTCAAATTCTGGGGTTGCGGTTCTATTATTTTTATAATCTTGAAGTCAGCAATGACTTGAAGTGAGGTTGCTGTGCATCCTAACAGGGGTATCCGAATAAGACTATGAGAGTTCAACAACCGTTTTTGCGCGTCGCACTGTTGACGCTGGCTATGACGTGTCTGATGTTGGCGGGATTGCCGGTTTTTGGGGAAGATGTGCCGGAAGCGCTGCGTCCGCCGAAGGGGGCGCAGTTTGCGATTGTCGTTTTTGAAGACCTGCAATGTCCGCAATGCGGGCGAGTAGCGCCGCTTTTGGAGCAGGCTTCGCGGACCTATAAGATTCCGCTGGTGCAGCATGATTTCCCATTGCCGTTGCACAACTGGTCGTTTGATGCGGCGGTGCTGGCGCGCTACTTCGATACGCATTCGAAGGAAGTGGGGAACGAATTTCGGGCGAGGGTTTTTGAGCACCAACTGGAGATCAACCCCCAGAATTTACGGGGCTTTGCCGAGAAGTTCGCCTCGGAGCACAAGCTGGGCGTACCTTTCGTGGTTGATCCCGACGGGAAACTGGCGGGGCTGGTGCGGGCGGACAAAGACCTGGGCATGAGTTTGCACATCGACCACACGCCGACAATCTGGGTGGTAAGCGGCAAGCGTACGGGCAAGCCGTACGTGGAAGTGACGGATACGAGCCAGCTTTATGTGATGATCGACGCGATGAAGAAGGAGTGATGAAGAAGGAGTAGGGAAGGTCAGAGGTTCGGGGCGCTTCGTCCGCCTATTCCAAAACGGTGCCCAGTTTGGCGATGAATTCGCCGCGCGATCTTTCCCCGCAGGCGGCGCGTTAGTTCCGACCTCTCACCTTATTTTTATTCTGTCCAGCGGCGGAATAGCAGTGCGCCGTTGGTGCCTCCAAAGCCGAACGAATTCGACATGGCGTATTCAAAGCTGGCTTTTCGGGCGTGATTGGGGACGAAGTCCATGCCGTCGGTTTCGGGGTCCTGATTTTCGAGATTGATGGTGGGGGGCAGAATCTGATCGCGCAGCGCCAAGACGGTGACTCCCGCCTCTAATCCGCCTGCTCCGCCGAGCAAGTGCCCGGTCATGGACTTGGTGGAGCTCACCGGGACCGTTTTGCCAAACAAATTTCTGATGGCGTGGGCCTCGAGGGTATCGCCGATCGGGGTCGAGGTCCCGTGGGCATTGAGGTAGCCGACTACGCTGGGATCTAGCCGGGCGTCGCGGAGGGCGTTGCGCATGACCCGGAAGCCGCCTTCGTGTTCGGGGGCCGGCTGAGTCATGTGATAGGCGTCGGCGGACATGCCGTAGCCAACGATTTCGGCGAGGATGGGAGCGCCGCGGCGGCGGGCATGTTCGAGTTCTTCGAGCACCATGATGCCAGCGCCTTCGCCCATAACGAAGCCGTCGCGGTCTTTGTCCCAGGGCCGGCTGGCGCGGGCGGGATCGTCATTGCGGGTGGAAAGCGCGCGCATAGCGGCGAACCCACCGACACCCATGGGAGTGATGGCGGCCTCGGAGCCTCCGGCAATCATGACGTCGGCGTCGCCATGCTGGATGATGCGGAAAGAATCGCCGATGGAGTGGGCGCTGGTGGTGCAGGCCGTGGCCGTCGCTTCGTTGGGGCCTTTCGCGCCGAACCGCATGGAGACGTGTCCGGCGGCGAGGTTGACGATGGCGGCGGGAATGAAGAAGGGGGAAATCTTGCGCGGGCCGCCTTCGAGGAGGGCGGTGTGTTCGCGCTCGATGACGTCGAAACCGCCGATGCCGGAGCCGATATGGACGCCGACGTTTTCGGCGATATCGGGGGTGATGTTGAGCTGCGACATCTTCATCGCTTCATCGGAGGCGGCGATGGCGAAGTGGATGAAGCGGCCCATCTTCTTGACTTCTTTTTTCTCGATAAATTGGAAGGGATCGAAATCGCGGACCTCGGCTGCGATCTGACAGGCAAAGGCGGAGGCGTCGAACGCCGTGATGCGGCCCACGCCGCTCTTGCCGGCGAGGAGGGCCTGCCACACGGTGCCGGTGGTACTACCCAGGGAGCAGATCAGTCCGATACCGGTAACGACGACCCGTCTTTCCGATTTAGGGGCGGAGTCACGTAGCAAATTACTTGCCGCCCTTTCCGTGCTTGCTGATGTAGTCGACGGCGTCGGAGACGGTGCGAATCTTCTCCGCATCTTCGTCGGGGATTTCGATATCGAAGGCCTCTTCGAAGGCCATGACGAGCTCGACGGTGTCGAGCGAATCGGCTCCCAGGTCATCGACGAAAGAAGCGCTGGGGGTGACCTCGCCCTCATCCACACCTAACTGCTCGACAATAATCTGTTTCACTTTTTCATCAACGGCTGCCATTGTTTCTCCTCGTTTCCAAGTCTGGGAATCGCGGGTCCGGGTTGCGGACCGGCGTTTGCTGAATTACGACCGCATGGTGCTCAATGAAATTGAATGAAGTCGAAGCCAGTAGTCTAAAAGGGATTGGGAAAGTATGCAAAGGCGTGAGATCACCCACGAATCCTAACTGGCAGCGGGGAGAGTGGTCAAACTGAAGAGCGGCGACTCAGTGCGGAGAGAAACAAAAGAAAGTAGGGCCGGGTGAAGAACGCCCGGCCCCGATGCAACCACTGCGCTCGTGCTGAAGTGTGGCGGCGGGGCGAAGCCCCGTCAACATCAACAGACGAGAATCAAACTAGGCTGCGGGTTTTACCCCGAGCTTGGTCGCCAGTTCGGTGAGTTTATCTTTGGCGGCGGAAGCTTTGGCCAGGGCGTCCGGAATCTGTCCGGAGGAGAATGCGGTCGAGGCATCGGTCCAGGACTGTTTCACGGTCGCGAGGGTATCGGCAGCGCCGGCGGGTAGCTTGTGGCTCTTGGTAAGGGCGTCGACCTTGTTTTGAACGGCGGTCACCATACCGGGCATGGAGCCGCTCATCTCGTTCCACTTGGCCACCAGTTCATCCTTCTTGGCGGAAGCGGCGGCGGCAAGATCTTTGATCTTGCCGGGCAGAGCCTTGGAGGCTTCGAAAGCGGCGGCATAATCGCCTTTGTCGTATGCGTCCTTGGCAGCCTGGATGGAGCTCTGAACATCTTTGGCCTGGTCGGGTACGTATTGCGTGGCCTGGTCGGCGACGGCGGCATATCCGGACTGGGCAGCCTTGATGGCAACGTCGGCGCCGGTTTTCTGGGCATTTTCGCAGGCGGTGAAGAACGTCATTCCCGCAAGGATGGCGGTCAGTGCAAGTCTAGTTTTCATGAAATCGCTCCTGAATTTTCTGGTTGGATATTGGGTGCACGATGCTTGTACTACACGGTAAAGTGTATTGACTTCGCGTGCGTAATTGTAATTGAAGGATTCAAAACGCGCTTGAACAGGAAGGGATCGAGGCAACGGGATGCGGGCGGTGGTGCAGCGGGTGAGCCGGGCGCGAGTTACGGTGAGGGGCGAAATTACCGGCGAGATTGAGCGTGGCTTGCTGGTCCTGCTGGGAGTGGGCGGGGGAGATACTCGAACCGAAGCGGACTATCTTGCCGAAAAGATCGTAGGGCTGCGCATTTTTGAAGATGCGGCCGGGAAGATGAACCTGTCGCTGGCGGAAGTCGGCGGCGCGCTGCTGGTGGTATCGCAGTTCACGCTCTACGGAGACGTTCGACGGGGCAAGCGGCCGTCGTTTGACGCGGCGGCGGCGCCGGAACAGGCGCGGGAACTCTATGAATATTTTGTCGAGACGGTTCGCGCCGCAGGCCTGCGCTGCGCGACCGGACGGTTTCAGGAGACGATGCAGGTGGAATTGGTGAATGAGGGGCCGGTGACGATCCTGCTGGATTCGGGGAAGGGATTTTGAGTGGTGACGGGTAAGTGGTGACGGGTATTTGAATCGGGAGCGTCGACAGATGATGCTACGGGCAATCGGGTTGTTACTGACACTCGAAATGTGTTGGGGCGGGATAGCGTTGGGCCAAGCCGTGGGGACGCGGGCGGCGGCGTTGGACAAGCGCTCGCTGGACCATCCGATCCTCCAATCGGCGAACATGAAGTCGGGCGAGCTGAAATCGGCCGACCTGGAGATCGATGCGGGGATTCTGCGACAGGCTTATGAAGAACTGCATCCAGGCCTCTATCGCTACAACAGCAAGGCGGAGATGGACGGGAAGTTTGAGGCATTGCAGCGGGAATTCAGCCATGATCGCACGCTGCGGGAGGTCTATGTTGCTTTATCCGTTTTTGCGGCGCAGATAAAGTGCGGGCACACTTATCCGAATTTTTTCAACCAGAAGCGGGCGATTGCGGCGGCTTTATTCGAGGGGCACGATCGGGTGCCGTTTTATTTTCGGTGGCTCGATCGGAAGATGGTGGTGACGAGGGATTTCACTCCCGATCAACGGCTGCCGCGTGGGACCGAGGTGGTGTCGATCGATGGAATTCCAGCGTCGGCGGTTCTGGAGCGGCTGATGACGATTGCGCGGGCCGATGGATCGAACGACGCCAAGCGAATTGCGTATCTTGAAGTGACGGGCGATAGCGTTTATGAAGCGTTCGATATCTATTTCCCCATGTTCTTCCCGCCGAAAAGTACTGTGCTGCAACTCATGGCCCAGCGTCCCGGAGAGGCGAAGGCGGTGGCGCTGCGCGTGGAAGCTCTGACGTATCAAGAGCGGATCGCGCCCATCAAGGCGAGGGAAGCGGGACGGAAGGGCGAAGCTCCGATTTTCGAGTGGAGGTACTTGCCGGGCGGGGCGGTCTATCTGGGAATGCCGACGTGGGCGCTTTTCAACAGCAAGTGGGACTGGAAAAGCTGGCTCAACCCGCGGCTGGACGAATTGGCGGAGAGAAATGCTCCGGCGCTGGTGGTCGACCTGCGGGGGAATGAGGGTGGAAACGACGTAGGCGACGAAATTCTGAAACGACTGGTCAGCGCCGACCTGAAGATTCCAACCTACCGGCGGCTGGTTCGCTATCGCGAGACTCCGGCGGGGCTGAACGAATATCTCGACACGTGGGACGCGAGCTTCAAGAACTGGGGAAAGGCTGCGGTGGAGCTGCCACAACCCTGGCCGACAGCTCCGGCGGTGCGTTACTTCGCGTTGAACAGGTACGAGGATGAGCCGAGCGGCGAAGATGTGATCCGGCCGGCGGGCAAGGGATTTCACGGCAGGGTTTATGTATTGATCGACGCCAACAACAGTTCGGCGACGTTTCAGTTCGCGCGGATCGTGCAACAGAACAAGCTGGGAGTTCTGGTGGGCCAGCCGACGGGCGGGAGTCAACGGGGAATTAATGGCGGCGCATTTTTCTTTTTGCGACTGCCAAAGTCGGGCATCGAAATGGATCTGCCGTTAATCGGGACATTTCCAACTTCTCCGCAAGCGGACGCGGGGCTGACTCCCGATGTGAGGGTGACTCCGACCTTGCGCGATATTGTGGCGGGGAAGGATGTGGAGCTGGGGAAAGTTGAGGAGTTACTGCGTGGGCGCGAGTAGGGGCGGGTGGGGGAAGGAATTTCGGGAAACCGAGAGAGAGCCCATTCCGTTTGACCGATTTCCACAGCGCACGATAGACTGGATGAGTTTGCCTGTACTTGCGGACCCGTTCTGGGACCGCGCCGCGTTTCCGGTCAGAAGCCGCAGCGGGAAAACAGCAAGCAAGAGATGGTAGTTGCCGAGCCAGGGCGGAGAGTAGCCCCGTCCCTGCACGAGCATAAGGAGAGTCTATGTACGCGGTGATCCGCGCAGGTGGGAAGCAGTATCGAGTAGCCCCGGGGGATGTGATCCGAGTGGAAACGCCGGAGGATAAAGACGGCAAGGTGGAGTTCGGCGACGTGCTGGCGGTTTCGGCGGAGGCGGGCAGCGTGGTGCCGGCGGGGTCGGGAGCGCTGGTGAGCGGCGAGGTGGTGGAGCAGGGCCGGGGCGCGAAGATCCTCGTCTTCCACTACAAGCGGAAGAAGCAATACAAGAAACTGCGGGGACACCGGCAGAACTATTCCGCGGTGCGGATTACGGAGATTGCGTTTGGCGGGCAGTCATTCAAGGCGCCGGAGCTCCCGAAAAAAGAGAAGAAAATAAATAAGGCGCATGAGGCTGGCGAGCATGAGGGCGGCGAAGTGAAAACGTCGGCGCGTCCGGGGAAAAAGGCGACCAAGGCCGTGCCGCATGCGCATGCGAAGAAAGCGGCTCCTAAGAAAGCGGCGGCGAAGAAGAAAAAGAAGTAACGGATCCTTCGCTCCGGATGACTTTTTGTTGGGTTTGAAAGTTACTGGCAACTGGCCAATGAGAACTGGGAATTGATTTATGGCGCACAAAAAAGGACAGGGCACTTCACGAAACGGGCGCGATTCGAATGCGCAGCGGCTTGGGTTCAAGGCATTTGGCGGACAACTGGTGCCGGGCGGCACGATCATCGTGCGCCAGCGGGGCACGCGGGTGAAGCCCGGGCTGAACGTGGGCCGCGGCAAGGACGACACGCTCTTCGCTAAGATTACGGGACGCATCAAGTTCGTCGACAAGGGCTCGATGGGCAAGTTTGTGATGGTTGAGCCTGAGGCAGTGGAAGCGAAGTAGCAATCCTGGAGACAATGGAGGTCCGGGGCGGAGCCTCGGAGCCACACGAGCGGCCTCGGCTTCGCGTCGAGGCTTTTCATTTTGGCGGAGAAGCGGCGGAGCTCGGCTGGACGCGCGAGGGCGCCCGTACCAACGCAAGTTTTGGCGTTTGAGTGTTTTTATGTTTATTGATGAGGCGAAAATTCGGGTGAAGGCGGGAGACGGCGGCAATGGCTGCATGGCGTTCCGCCGAGAGAAGTTTATTCCGCGGGGCGGGCCTTCGGGTGGGGATGGCGGCAAGGGCGGCGACATCTGGATGGAATCGAGCGAGCGGCATAATACTCTGGTCCATTTCCGCTTCAATCCCGAATATAAGGCGGAGCGCGGACGGCACGGCGAGGGTGACAAGAAAACCGGGCGCGACGGCGAAGGCATCGTCCTGAAAGTGCCGGTGGGCACGATTGTGTACGACGAGGATACGGGGGAAAAGGTTTACGATTTTTCGCGGCCCGATGAACGGGTCGTGATCGCGCGGGGTGGGCGGGGCGGACGGGGGAATGCACAATTCGCCACTTCGACCCATCAAGCACCAAGAGAGCATGAAGACGGCCGTCCCGGAGAAGAACGCAATTTCCGGCTGGAATTGAAACTGCTGGCGGATGTTGGGCTGGTGGGGTATCCGAATGCGGGGAAGTCGACGCTGATTTCGCGCATTTCGGCGGCGCGGCCGAAGATTGCCGATTATCCGTTTACCACGCTCGAACCGAATCTTGGCGTGGTGCTGGCGGGGGACAAAGGAAAAGAAGAGAGTTTCGTGGTGGCCGATATTCCGGGCTTGATTGAAGGCGCACATGCGGGGTCGGGGTTAGGCACGCAGTTTCTGAGGCACATCGAGCGCACGCGTTTGCTGGTGCATCTGGTGGATGTCTCCGACAGCAGCGGGCGAGCGGACGTGGTGAAAGATGTGGAAGTGATTGGGGGCGAGCTGGCGAGTTTTGGCGCGGACCTGGAAAAAAAGCCGACGCTGATGGTCGCGTCGAAGATCGACGTTGCGAATCCGGAAAAACTGAAGAAGCTGAAGCAGTGGGCGACGAGGAAGAAGCTGAAGCTGTATCCGATTTCGGCGGTCACGGGCGAGGGCATCGAGAAGCTGAAGTTTGCGATGGCGGAAGAAGTCGACAAGGTGAAAAACATGTTGGCTGCGCCGGAAGAGAGTCGTTTTTCGAAATCCGGCGCCTGACTCGGCCCCTGGGCAGCGCGCCACCGGAGCTATAATCGGCAGCAATGCGGAAAATTTTTCGCATGTTGCTTCTGGCCCTGGTCCTCATGACGGTAGCTCTGATCTCCGCGCTGACCGCCATGCAACTCGCCATCCACGGGCGCGAGGTTGCGATTCCAAAGCTGGTGGGAATGAGTCCAGCGGAGGCGGAGCGCGCGAGCGCGGCCTCCGGCCTGCAAGTCGTAGTGGAACGCCAGTTCTACAGCGCCGACATTCCTGAAGGAAAAATCATGACGCAGATGCCGCCGCCGGGAACGCGAGTGCGGCGAGGCTGGTCGGTGCGGGTGGCCCAAAGCCTGGGACCGCAGCGCGTGGCTATTCCCGACGTGACGGGCGGAAGCGAGCGGGTGGCGGAGCTGAACCTGCGGCGGCGCGGGCTCAGTCTGGGTTCAATCGCGCACGTCGCCCTGGCGGGAGTGGGAGCCGACCAGGTGATCTCACAGAGCCCGCCGGCCAAAGCGAGTGGGGTGGCTGCGCCCAAGATCAATTTGCTGGTGAGCGACGGTGCCGAACCGCCGAGCTACGTAATGCCAAATCTCACGGGACAACCGCTGGGCAGTGCGACGCTGGCGCTGCAGGATGCGGGCATGAAGGTGGGAAAGGTGAGCGTGCTCACGCCGCCGATGCCGGGTGAGCCGCAACCTGTGCCGGTCGCGCCGTCAGAGCCAAGCGGGGCGAGCATGATCGTCACCCAGACTCCGGCGCCGGGGCAGAGGATTGTGGCGGGGAGCGCGGTGAATTTCGAAGTGCGCTAGAAGTTCGCGCGGAGCCGTGGCCGTCACCGCCCGCCGCTCCCGCATCATTTCCGTGCAAGCATGGCGGCGAAGAATCCATCGCAGGGATGCACTCCGGGGATGGTTCGCAGGTAGGGTCCGGCGAGCAGGGATGCGGTTTCTCGCCAGGACAATTCGCCCGATTTCTGGAGTTGCTCCAACTCCTGCTTGAAGTCGACGACTTTGAACTCGCCAGTGCCCTCCACCGCCGCTTCCACCACCGCTTCGTTCTCTTCGCGCTCCAGCGAACACGTGGAATAGACGAGGTGCCCGCCCCTCGCAAGCTGGGTAAGCGCCGATTTCAAGATGGCGGCCTGGCGCAACGGGAGATCGAGCAGATCTTCTTTCCGGAGACGCCATTTGATTTCCGGGTTATGGGCAAACGTGCCGGTGCCGGAGCAGGGTACGTCGGCGAGTATGCGGTCGAACGTGCAGGAGAAAGGCAAATGACGGGCGTCCGCGACGACGGCATGGACATTCGGTAAGCGACTGAGGCTCTGCAACAGGCGAGCGCGATGAGGATGCAATTCCGCAGCAAACACTTGAGCGCGCGGATTGCGGCTGGCGAGCAGAGTGGTCTTGCCGCCTGGAGCGGCGCAACAATCGAGAATTCTACGCTCGGCGTGTCCTTCCCCGAGACCGGCGAGCAGCGCCACCAGTTGGGAAGCTTCATCTTGAATCGAGATGCGGCCTTCCCGCCAGGCACGCGTCGCGGTGAGCTCGCCGGCAAGAACAACTCGCGCCGACGACAGCAGCGGGCCAGGAGCGAGTTGCACGCCGGCCTCGGCAAGTTCGGCTTCGGTTTGATCTTCGGTTTGACCTTCAGACTGATTTTCAGATTGATCGCGGTGAATATGAATCGCCGTCTTCGGTATCGTTTGATCATGGGCGCAGATCTGGCGGGCAATCCCCAGCCCATAGTGCGCGGTCCAGCGCTCCAGCAGCCACGGAGGATGCGCCGCGTTCTGGGCGAGGGTGATGGAGTCGGGCGCGGTATCGATTTCCGCCAAGCTGTTTCCTGCGCCGGCAGCGGCCACCTTCCGGAGAACCGCATTCACGAAGGAAGCTGCCGAACGTTTGCGCGCGGCTTTGACGAGCTCCACGCTTTCGAAGATCGCCGCCCGCGCCGGAACCCGCGTGAGAAACTGCAATTGATACACGCCGAGGCGCAATGCCGCCAGAATTTCGGCATCCAGCCGTTCCAGCTTTTGCGACGATGCGGCAGCCAACCGCCGATCGAGCAGAGACCGCCAGCGGAGAACTCCCATCACCAGTTCGGTGGCCAAACCGTGATCGCGCGAGGTCAGCTTGCAGAACGCGGCTGAGTGCAGAAGTTCGGCGGCGTAGGAGTCGTCGCGCTCGACGCGCAGCAGAATCTCGAAAGCTGCGGCGCGAGCGGGAGAGACGGCCATCGGAGACTATTGTCCCAGCTGGTCGCCGGATTTTAGCCGGTAACCGTTGATGAATTCCGACGCCGACATGCGCCGCTTCCCTTCGAGTTGAACCTCGAGCAGTTCGAGGACGGAGTCCGGGGATTTCGCACCGCAGCCAACCAGCAGGTGGGATGCCTGGACGGCGATTTCCGCGGGTGCCAGCGCAACTGCCGCCTGCGCCGGCTGAGCGCGATGCACTTGCAGCGTCTTGCCCTTATAGATCGTGAACGCTCCGGGCCAGGGCTGAAATCCACGCAAGCGGTTGAAAAGATCTCTGGGGCTGCGTGCGAAATCCATACGCCCATCGTCTTTCGTAAGAATCGGCGCCAGGGATGCCAGCGAATGGTCCTGCGGAGAAGGGTGAACGGCCCCATTCTCTAGCCCCCGAAGGGTCTCAACCATCAGATCGGCGCCGATGGACGCCAGCTTCGGGCCCAAAGTTTCGGCGGTGTCTTCCAGAGCAATCGGCATCTCGCGCTGCATCAGTATGTCGCCGGTATCAAGGCCGGTATCGATGCGCATGGTGGTAACCCCGGTGACCGATTCGCCGCTGGCGATTGCCCACTGGATGGGCGCTGCGCCGCGATATTTTGGCAGCAACGACGCGTGCAAATTCAGGTTCCCGAGCCGCGGAAGATCGATCATCCACTGCGGAATGATGCGGCCGTAGCCGACGACGACGATGGCGTCGGGGCGAATCGCGGCAAGCTGATCTCGGAATTCCACGTTGTTCTTGATCGCTGCGGGCTGCACTACAGTAAGACCCAAGCGGACCGCCCCATCCTTCACGGGAGAGACGGATATTTCCATTCCGCGCCCGCGGGGCCGATCGGGTTGCGTGACCACCAGGGGCAGGAAAAAACCGGCCTCGACCAGTCTTTCCAAGGTCGGAACCGCGAATCGAGGCGTCCCGCAGAAAACCAGATTAAAAGGAGTGGCTATCACCGCTGGATACCTCAGCGGCGATAGCCGCATTCAACAACAACGACCAGGCTCGGCCGCGCTGCGCCGTCGCCCCCAAACCCATATGCTCTCCATTCACAAAATCACCAGATTGCAAGATACCCGAATCTTCTACCACTCTCCCGCCTTCACCATCTTCTTGATCTTGCGCTTAATTAGGTCGCGTTTCAGGGCGCTGATGTGCGAAATGTACAGCTTGCCGTTCAAGTGATCGGTTTCGTGCAGGAAAGCGCGCGCCAGCAACTCTTCCCCGGTGTGCTCGAAGAACTTGCCGGTTAGGTCCTGCGCCCGCACGGTCACTGTTCTGGCGCGGGTGACATCTTCGCGAAACTCGGGAATGCTCAGGCAGCCTTCGCTGTTGCGCTGGCGCCCTTCTTTCCCGACGATTACGGGATTGATCAGGACCAGCTTTGCGCCTGGGTCTTCCTTGAAGGTTACGTCCACAACAGCGATTCGTTTCGAAATGCCGATCTGCGGAGCGGCCAGGCCAACGCCGCGAGCCGCGTACATCGACTCGAACATATCGTCCACGAGTTTATTGAGTTCGTCGTCGAAGCTGGTCACGGCTGCGGCCGGAGTGTCGAGGACGGGATCGCCAAATTTCACAATTGGATAGATCATTCTTGTAAGTTTCGGGCTTGCAAGTTTCGGGTCGTCATCCTGAGCGAAGCGAAAGACCTATGCATTGGAGCGAACTCAAAATTCATAGGTCTTTCGCTTCGCTCAGGATGACAACATATCCTAATAGTTCTTCAGCTGTTCCAGATAGCCCTGGAAGTTTCGTTTCGTTTCCTTCAGCGAATCGCCGCCGAATTTTTCCAACGCACAACGCGCCAGGGTCAGTGCGACCATCGCCTCGGCGGCAACGCCGGCGGCGGGCACCACGCAAACGTCCGAGCGCTCGTAGGCTGCTTTGACGGGCTCGCGAGTGGCGAAATCCACCGACTGCAAGGGGCGCCTTAGAGTAGAAATCGGCTTCAGATAACCGCGCACCCGAATCTCTTGTCCGTTGGAGACGCCACCCTCCAGACCTCCAGCATGGTTGCGGGTGCGGGTGAAGCCCGCGAACCCGGCGTCATCGCGATAACCAATCTCGTCATGCACGGCCGACCCCGGCGAATGCGCGGCCTGAATCCCGCTTCCAATTTCGACCGCCTTTACCGCCTGCAACGACATCACCGCCGCGGCCAGCAGCGCATCCAGCCGTTCGTCCCATTGCACATAGCTGCCGAGTCCGGGAGGGACATTGTGAGCCACCACCTCGAACACTCCACCCGCGGAATCGCCGGTGCGGAGCACTTTATCGACCTCTTCCTTCATGCGTTGCTCGGCATCGGCGTCGGCGCAAGCGAGCAGCACTTCGCCCTGGCGCGAGAGGGGCTCGATTTGCTCCCAGGGGATTTCCCGATCGGCAATCGAAACCGCACCCACAGCGATCACATGACTCAGAACTTCCACGCCCAATTCGCGGAGCAGGAGTTTGGCGAGGGCTCCAATCGCAACCCGGGCGGCGGATTCGCGGGCTGAGGCGCGTTCCAGAACGTAACGGGCTTCGGTAAAATCGTACTTCAAAGCGCCGGCAAGATCGGCGTGGCCCGGGCGGGGCGAGGCCACGCGCTTGTGTTTCCCGGGGTCGCCTGTTTCCACCGGCAGCGCTTCTTTCCAGTTCTGCCAATCGCGATTTTCGAGGATCACAGCGATCGGCGAGCCGATCGTCTTCCCGTGGCGCACACCCGAGAGAAAATGGGCGCGGTCGGTTTCGATCTTCATGCGTCCGCCGCGTCCAAAACCCTGCTGGCGGCGCCAGAGTTCGCGGTCTACAAACTCCTGATCGACCACTAATCCGGCTGGTAGCCCGGACAGGAACGCGACCAGGGCCTCGCCGTGGGACTCTCCCGAAGTGAAATAGCGAAGCATGTGGAAGAGGCATTGTAAATGAAGAAAAGTGTCGGCCTGACTGATTTTTGCGCCGAAGGTTTGGACCGGGAGGGTACAATCTAAGGAGTCGAGGTATCGCAGGTCGCCCGAGCGACCCGGGTCCCAGACTCATCGCGGCGCTTCGTCAAAGTTCGCGAGGATTTCTTCATGTTGAGCAGCAAGGCTGGACGATTCGAGCCGGAGCAGGCTGCGCCCATTCGCTGCGTGATCGCCGACGATCACGAAATGCTGCGCTATGGCGTCCGCCGCCTGCTGGAAGACACTCCGGACTTTGCCGTGGTGGGCGAAGCAGGCGATGCCGCCGAGGCGCTCAAGCTGGTTCTCGAGCACCGTCCCAACCTGGTGCTGCTCGATATCGGCATGCCCGGGATGTCGTCGTTCGAAGCGGGACGCCTCATCGAAGAGCACTGCAGCGGCACGCGCATCATCTATCTCACCATGCATGAGGACCGGGAGTATGTGCAGCAGGCGTTGCAGTCCGGCGCCAGCGGATACCTGCTGAAAGACACTCCCGCGCCACTCTTGTTGAGCGCGCTCCGCGACGTACATCATGGCCAGAAGGCATTGAGTCCTCAGATCCAGACAAGATTGAGAGACGACGCGAGCCGGCGGAATCAAACGTCGCGATTCCCGCTGCGAAGGGGGACGCTGACTCTGCGCGAGCGCGAGGTGATGAAGTTGCTTGCCGAGGGTAATACCGTAAAGAAGGCGGCGGCGGCTCTGGGGGTCAGCGTCAAGACGGTGGAAGCGCACAAGTTCAACTTGATGCGCAAACTCGACATCCATAACAAGGCCCAGCTGGTTACGGTCGCGATACAAAAGAAAATCCTTCCAGTCCCGATTCCGATGTAGTGAGGATCTCGGCGAGGCGGGCGAGCCAGCTGAGGTGTCGATTCTGCGCAACGAGCGTTGCATTCTTCAACTTTGGCTGTTGTGAGATTCATCAGTAGGTAGCTCGCCTGTAAGTTGCTGATTTCAGATTGTGATCCGCTTGATCCGTCGACAAACAGTGAAAACACAGGCTTCGGCCTGTTGCGATTGTCAGCAGAAGAGCTGTTGAGAATCGCAGCGTTGCATTTCACGGCTCAGGATTGCGATTCCGCTATCCCTTTCATTGCAAGCAAGATGACGCGTGCCGAGCCAAACTGATCTTGGCTGCGAGCGCTTTGGCATGGCGATTGCCTTTATGAAGAGCGCTGAGTGGCTCGCTACAGAAGGCCCTCCGACGAGGTGGTTTATGACAGTCCTACTGGTTCTGTTCACGTTCGTATCTTTTCTGCTGATCGATCATTTCCGCAGCCGGCGCGCGGTGCAACCGGCGTTGCAGGTAGCTCCGGCAAAAACAGTTGAGGCGGCGGTAACGGCCACGGCTCCGCGATTGCAGCCGGCGCTGGTGGGCGGCTTCGCGGTCCCGGAAAATTTCCGCTATCACCCCGGTCACACCTGGGCACTGAGCGAGAGCCCGAACCTGGTGCGGGTAGGTATGGACGATTTTGCTTCGAAGCTGACAGGCAAGGTGGACAAGATCACCCTGCCGCAGCGCGGACAGTGGATTCGGCAGGGGCAGAAGATGTGCACGCTGTATCGCGACGACTGCGCGGTGGATATGGTGTCGCCGATCGAAGGCAGCGTATCGGACATCAACATGGCACTGGCGGCCGATCCGAAATTGGCGCTGCGCGACCCGTTTGGCGAAGGCTGGCTGGTAACGGTTCAAGCTCCGGATGCGAAGACGAGTTTCCGCAACCTGCTGGGTGGAGCAATGGCGCGCTTCTGGACGCAGGAATCGGCGAGCCGGCTGCAGCAACGGCTGCCGCTGCCGATGGCGATGGCGGGAGCGCTGGCGCAGGATGGTGGAGTGGCGGTGAACGACATCTCCGCCCAGATTCCTGACCAGAAGTGGATGGCGCTGGCGAAAGAATTCTTCCTGTCGTAACCAGCAGTCAGACACCGTAGTCGGGCCCAAGTCAGGCGAACCAACTCAGCAAGGTCGCCCAAGCCAAGCAGTCCAAACGAACAGCGCAGCAAAAGGGCCGCCCGGAATCAAAGCCGGGCGGCCGCTGCGTTGCCGGTTCCAGGTCTTACTTCCGCTGGAGACGCTACCCGCGATGCTTCAGGGTTGGGAACAGGTCCTTCGTGTTTAACGAACCTCTGAACAAGTGCTCGCGTGATAGGGCAGCGGTATAAACTGCACTTCCTTTTCCCGGACAAGAGTGCCCGCGCCACACTTGATCGAAGATGCGTTATGTTTTCTGTTCGGTAAACAGGTCGAGTAACGGCGCTGCGGCGGAATGTTCCGAGTTAGCCAGTGGGGCTGGCTGAGCGCCGTGATTCTCCACGCTGGCTTTGGCGGTCGGCGGTTTCTCTCCTTGCATGAACTTCCTGGAATCAAGCAGCGGGCGGCCGAGCGACGCGTTATAGCTGGTCCAAGGGCCTTCGACGCCAGCCTCGCGCTCGAAGTGGGCGCGCATTGCCTCCATCTTGGAATCGAGATCGTCGAGGTAATGCAGCATGAGCGCCTCGGGGAACATGGGGAGCTTGGGCGAGCCGAAGTCGTACTGGCCGTGATGGCTGATGATCATGTGTTCGAGCAGAATTTTGAGTTCCCCCGGAAAGCCGGGCAACTGGGCGAGCTTGGCCTGCAGCATTTCGAGTTCGATGATCATGTGGCCCAGCAATTGGCCGCGGGTTGTGTAGGAAAAGGCGCGGTTGTAGGTCAGTTCCTGGATCTTACCGATGTCGTGGAGAAACGCTCCGGTCAACAGGAGATCACGGTCGATCTGGGCATAGTTCTGGCACATGAGGTCACAGGAGCGGAAGAGGGACACGACGTGATCGACGAGACCGCCAATGTAGGCATGATGCAGCGTCTTGGCGGCGGGCGCATTGCGGTAGCGCTCGGCAATTTCCGTGTCGGCCATGAACAGTTGCACCAGTGCTTTGAGGTTTGGATTACGGAAGGTGGCGACAAATTCGGTGAGAGTTCGCCACAGTTCGCCGATGTCCTTGGTGGTCTTCGGCAGGTAGTCCGTGAAGTCGATGTCGGCGTCTTCCATGCGGCGCAGCTTGTGAATGGTGAGCTGGAACCGATTCTTGTACTTGTTGATGAGCCCCTTGATTTTAAGAAAGTCTTCCTGCTCGAAGACGTCGATGAATTCGTCGACGTTGTCCCACATCTTGGCTTCGATCTGGCCGGTGCGATCGGCGAGGACGAGCGCCAGATAGGGCTCGCCGTTTTTCTTCGCCTTCACCTGCTTCGAGGCAACCACGAAGCTGGAGGTGACGATCTTGTTTTCCTGCTGGGGACATTCGGAAATAAAAAACTCTTTCATGAGCCTCCGCGAAATCGGTTGCCGCATCCAGCGCCTCAAGGCGCAGTATCGCCACTGACTTGGCATCCCTCAAGGCATGCCCGATAACGAAACCTCGCCTCCTCCAAGGAGACCAGCCTAAAACACACCGAGCTTTTTCTTCTTGAGTTTTTTCGCGTCGGCTTCTTTGGAGTTGGTCTCGACGGGCTTGGTTTGTTTGGCGCTCGCGCCCGAATCGATATAGCCGGCCTTGATGTCAATGAATGCTTCTTCGCGCAGGGTGGTCAAATATGCGCGCAGGGCGGGCTGGAGTTTCTGCATGTAGAGGGCATCCTGGATGCGCGGCTCAACTTCCTTCATGCTGGGTATACCTGCCATCTGATGTTCGACCGCCTGCAGGATGACATACCCCTGCTTGGTGCGGACCACATCCGTAACCTCGCCAGCCTTGAGAGCGAAAACCTTATCCTCAAGTTCTTTGGAGAGCGTGCCGCGCTTGAAATAATTGAGGTCGCCGCCGTCTTTGGCCGACGGTCCGTCGGAATACTTTTTTGCCAGGTCGGCGAACTTGCCGCCTTTGTGAATCTGGTCGAGCAGGTCCTCGGCTTTCGCCTTGGCGGCCGCCAGCGCTGCTTCCGTCTCCGCCTCGGACGGCGCCTCCGGCTTGGCGTCCGCGCTCGGAGTCGGTTTGGGAGCAAGCTTGGGGGCGATCAGAATTTCGCTGAGCCGCACCTGCTCGGGCTGCTCCATCTCGGCGCGGTGCTGTTCGTAGAACTTCTTGACCTCGTCCTTGTTCATGGCCAGTTTGGAGCCGACTTCCTGGCCGATCACACGCTGGGTGATGATCTGGTTTCGCAGGTTCTGCTTGAAGTCCTCGTAGGAAGCTCCCTGCGCTTCCGCCGCCTTCTCCAGTTCTTCCATGGTTCCGAGGTTCATCTGCTTGCGCATTTCGTCGAGTTTCTTGACCAGTTCCGTGTCGCCGGTGATGCCCAGGTCTTTGCCCTTTTGCAACAGGAGTTGCTGGTCAATCAATTTCTCGAGAACGTCGCGCTGTTGTTCCGCAAAAACGCGATCGGCGTTGACCGGATCCTGCTGCTGAATCTCCTGTTTGAGCTGATCGCGCTCCCGGATGTATTCCGTACGGGTCACGATTTCGTTGTTCACGCGGGCGACGATCTCTTCGACGACCGTGTCGGCCGGCAACAGAGACGGCGTCAGCAGGGCGTAGGTGATAGCCAACAGCAGGGGAAGTCTGGTCTTCGTCATTAGGTTCTCTCGACGTCTCTCGAAACCTGGGCAATACCCGAGGAGAAATTGTTTTTCGTTATTTTACGCCGATCGTCACGTGGAGGCCAATGGGGCGGCGCCCTTGGGGACAGCCAGGCTTCTCAGGAGTACAAAAGCGGAGGGCTAACCACTGACGGCACGAAAGCGGAGGGAGATTTTCTAATTTCCCCGAGTCAGCGTGAGCGCGGTCACGTCGTTGTGTTTCGGCGCCGAATGCATGAAGTCCTGCATGCGCTGGAGGATATTCTGCGAAAGATCTTTGGCGGAAGTAGCGCCACCCTGCATCGCGCTCTTGACTCCGTCCAGACCAAACTCCGCGCTTTTCGATTCCGCCTCGACCACTCCCCGCGAGACCACCGCAAGCGAACCTTTGCGTCCGAGGCCGACGATGCGGGCGTCCGTGGGGGCGAGAGAGAACAGGCCGAGGGGCAGGCCGGTGGCGGGCAATTCGACGACGCTGTCGTCATCGCGCAGCAGGCCGGGCGTGTGGCCGGCGTTGACATAGCAAACCGTACCCAGTTCTTCGTTGTAACAGCCGGCGAAGGCGGGACAACTGCGGACGCCACCGGCGGCGCGCATGATTTCGAGATTCAAACGTCGCGACAGTTCGACCATCGCTTCGGACTCGTTCAATTCAGCGGCAGCGAAAAGCTGCTCGCCGGAGGAGCGGAAACACAACTGGGCAGCTTGCAGCACCGAGGCGCTGCTCTCGCGTTTCCCGGCCACGTCGAGCAATCCGAAAAGAAAACGGTGAGGGCTGACGCGGAGAAAGTCGTGCAGATCGCCTCCGGAACGGGAGGAAAAATAGGCGACCGCCAAGTCAGCGCCCTGGAGAGTTGGAGTGTCGCCCTGGACAATCTCTGGAACTTCCTCCTCCGTCGCGCCAAACCCGAGTTTTGAAAACAGGGCCTTCATGACGGGCGAAATTAACACAAAGACAGACGCTGAGCAATGAGCAGGAAGTGGTGGAGCCGCGGGCGTCGGTAGGGTTGGGAACAGCGTTCCCTAAGTGCATGATTTTAAAAAGATGGACTACGCGATCAACCTGGGGTTCGGCGGTCGGCGTTGCGCGGGGAGCGGCTTGGCGGATTGTATCCCAGGTAACCGGCTAGGCGTTTCCGCTTGACAGGGGCGCTGCCTTCAATGGATACTTATGCATTACGTTGCATTTTTATTCATGTCGAAGGCGGCGCGCCACAAAGCGATTCTTGACCTGATTGACGAAGGCCCGGTCGAGAGCCAGGACCTGTTGCAGCACCGTCTCCAACGCAAGGGCTTCGAAGTAGGCCAGGCAACACTTTCCCGCGACATTCACGAACTGAAACTGGTGAAAGGCGCGGAGGGTTACCGGCGGGCGGGCGAGAGCGTGGGAGCGGAAGCTGTTTTGCCCTCGGTGATGCATCTGGCGCGGCAGTTTGTGGTGGAGGTCCGGCAGGCGCAAAACCTGCTGGTGGTAAAAACCACCGTGGGCAGCGCGCAGCCGATCGCGGCGGCGCTGGACGCTTCGCACTGGCCGGAAGTAGTGGGGACGCTGGCCGGCGACGACACGGTCCTGGTGATCGCGTCCGACCAGAAGAAGGCGCTGGCGCTCGCGCGGCGTATTCGTGAAGCGTCCTGAGGCCTGGAAAAAACGCAGCGGATGCGCAGTCCCGCCAAGACGAAATTTTGGCAAAGCACGGAATTGTGTGAAAAACGGAGTACCAGAAAAATGCAAATGAGAACGGATGCCCTGCTGATGAACCCGACAACCGCGAAGTCGAGCCCGCCAAAGCTGCTGATGGAAGCGGCGGCGCCGCGCGATCTGGTATCGATCCACGACCTGTCTCCAGCGGAGATTCTGGCCCTGTTTAACCTCACCTCGATGCTGAAGCAGCGACCCGCGGACTTTCGCGGCGTACTGGCGGGCAAGCAGATGGTTATGTTTTTCGAAAAGCCATCGCTGCGTACGCGGCTCACCTTCGAAGCGGGTATGGACAGTCTGGGGGGCAGCACATTTTTTGTGGACCAGACGGCGAGCCGCCTGAATGCGCGGGAATCTCTCTATGACATCGCGCACAACCTGGAACGCTGGATCGATCTGATCGTGCTGCGGACGTTCAGCCATGGGGTAGTGGAAGAGATGGCGACGTACGCCGATGTTCCCGTGATCAACGCGCTCAGCGAACTCGAGCATCCTTGCCAGGCTCTGGCCGACTTCTTCACTTTGCAAGAGCATTTCGGCGATCTGAAGAAGATTCATTTCGCCTATGTCGGCGATGGCAACAACATGGCGCATTCGCTGTTGCTGGCGGGCGCTTCGGTAGGTGCGAAGGTTTCGATCGCGACGCCGGAACGGTACGGACTCAATCCCGTGATTGTCACCATGGCGAAGGCGATTGCGGAGCAGACCAGGGCTACGCTCCGCATCCTCAACGACCCGCGCAAGGCGGTTGCCGGAGCCGATGCCGTCTACACCGATGCGTGGGCGAGCATGGGGCACGAACACGAAGCGGAAGAGCGCGCCGCCATCTTCAGTCCCTATCAGGTGAATGCCGGGCTGATGCAACTCGCCAAACCGCAGGCATTATTCATGCACTGCCTGCCCGCGCATCGCGGTTGCGAGGTTACGGACCAGGTGATCGACTCGGTGAACTCGGTGGTATTCGATCAGGCCGAGAATCGCCTGCACATTCAGAAGGCTATACTGGTTTGGCTTTTGGGAGGCGGGGTGGGCCGCTTCCCGGCCAGGAGCGCGCATGCCTGAGCCAGACCTGCCTGAAAAAAACATGCAAAAAAAAGAAAAGATCGTTCTCGCATACTCGGGAGGGCTTGACACTTCGATCATCATTCCGTGGCTCAGGGAAAACTACGCCTTCGATGTGATTGCCATGGTGGCGGACGTGGGCCAGGGAGATGACGTCGAGGCGGTCGTCGAAAAGGCCTATAGGACCGGGGCCAGCAAGGTAGTCGTGGAAGATCTGCGGGAAGAGTTTCTTACCGGCTACGTGTGGCCCGCGCTGAAGGCCGGCGCAGTGTACGAGAACAAATATCTGCTGGGGACATCGCTGGCGCGGCCGGTGATTGCGAAACATCAGGTGGAAGTGGCGCTGCGCGAAGGGGCAACGGCGGTAAGCCACGGCTGCACCGGCAAAGGCAACGACCAGGTGCGCTTCGAGATGGCGTATCAGGCGCTTGCTCCTGAGCTGAAAGTGGTTGCACCGTGGCGCGAGTGGGACTTGAAGTCGCGGGAAGATTGTCTCGATTATGCGGAGAAGCGCGGTATTTCGGTGACTGCGAGCCGGGAGAAGATTCACAGCCGGGATCGCAACCTGTGGCACGTGAGCCATGAAGGTGGAGAACTGGAAGATGCGGGGAACGCGCCATTCGCGAGTACGTGGCAGATGACGAAGTCGCCGCAAGAGGCTGCCGACAAAGAAGAGCAGGTGGAAATCGGATTCGACAAAGGGGTTCCGGTTGCGGTGGGCGGGCAGGCTCTGGATCCGGTATCGCTGCTGGAACTGCTGAACGAGATTGGCGGCCGCAATGCCGTGGGACGCATTGATCTGGTGGAGAACCGCTTCGTCGGCATCAAGTCGCGGGGCTGCTACGAAACTCCTGGAGGCACGCTGCTGCTGGCCGCGCACGGCGAACTGGAGGCGCTGTGCCTGGATCGCGACCTGCTGCACTTCAAACAGCACGTGGGGCTGAAATACGCGGAGCTGGTTTATTTCGGGCTGTGGTTCACGCCGCTGCGCGAAGCGCTGGATAGCTTCATCGAGAGCACGCAACAGAATCTGACGGGCACGGTCACGCTGTCGCTGTATAAGGGCAACGTCAGCATCGTGAGCCGCCAGTCGGAATACTCGCTTTACCGCACCGATCTGTCGTCGTTCACCATGGGGGCAAGCTATGATCAGAAGGATGCCGAGGGATTCATCCGGATTCTCGGATTGCCTTCGCGTTGCCGCGCCCAGACGCAGACCAGGCAGACCCAGACCAAGGGGAAGGTAGAGGTTGGGCGATAGAGGTTGAATCATGAAGATGTGGTCCGGCCGCTTCCGGCAGCCGCTTGACCCGGAATTTGAAAAATGGCAGCGGTCCTTCCCGTATGACCAGCGCCTGCTGCCGTTTGAACTCGCCGCCAGCCGGGCCCATGCGAACGCACTCGAGCATGCGGGAGTGCTCACTTCGAAAGAGCTCTCGGAAATCGTGAAAGCACTGGCGGAAATTGGCCAACGGGCGGAGTCGGCGCCGGAATTTCTGAACGATCCTGAGGCCGAGGACGTTCATCATTTCGTCGAAAAGCACCTGGCCGCGCGGATTGGCGCGACCGGCTACAAGTTGCATACCGGACGCAGCCGCAACGAGCAGATCGCAACCGACCTTCGGCTTTTCGTGCGCTATAGCATCGATACGCTGCAAGATCTGCTGGGCGACTGGGTGGAGTCGATGCTTGCGCGCGCGGAGGCGGCGGGCAGCGCGTCGCCGCCATGGGCGATGCCCGCATACACTCATCTGCAACCGGCGGAGCCGGTATTGGTAGCGCATTGGTTGCTGGCATATGTGGAGATGTTTCTGCGCGATGCGGGGCGACTGGCGGACTGCCGCCGACGGACGAACTTATGTCCGCTGGGATCGGGCGCGGTTGCGGGTGCGACGCTCAGCTTGAATCGTCAAGGGATGGCGGCGGAGTTAGGCTTTGACGGCCCGACCGCCAATAGCATCGATGCCACCAGCGACCGCGATTTTGCCCTCGAGTTCGTCGACGTGCTGGCGCTGCTGGCGCTCCACTTGAGCCGGTGGGCGGAAGAGATGATTCTGTTCTCGACCGCGGCCTATGGCTTCGTCGAACTGCCGGAAGCTTATTCGACGGGGAGCAGCGCCATGCCGCAGAAAAAAAATCCGGATCTGCTGGAACTGGTGCGGGGAAAAGCGGCCCGGGTGATGGGATGCGCCAGCACGCTGCGAACCCTGATAAAGGGATTACCCCTGGCCTATAACAAAGACCTGCAGGAAACGCAGGAGCCGCTCTTTGACGCGTCGGACGCGGTGCTGGGGATGTTGCCGCTGGTGACCGGATTTATGAACACCGTCGAATTCAATCATGTCCGGATGAATCAGGCGGCACAAACGGGCTTCATGAACGCCTGGGCTGCCGCCGCCTATCTCGTCGAACGCGGAGTCCCTTCGCGACTGGCGCATGAAGCGGTCGGCAAGGCAGTGGCGTTGGCGGTCGAGCGTGGGTCCGATTTGCAGAAGCTGCCGCTCGCCGATTTGCAGGCGATCCATGCCCGTTTTGATGCGGGATTCCACTCCTGCCTGGAACTTACCGAAGTGCTGGCGCTGCACGATGTGGCGGGCGGCACCGCGCCGCGGCACGTCAAACGGGCGCTGCAGAATGCGCGGGAGCGGGTGGCGGGCCTGCGCCCAACCAAGCAACCCGCGATTCGCTGAATTCCACCCTGTCTGCCGCACGACAAACTGCGGCTCCCCGACCTGCCTGCCCTCATGAATCGTCTCGCCGAATTACCGCATCTATTTCCGCAACAGATTTTGAGGGAGCAAGGATGAAGGTTCTGGTGCTGGGCGCTACCGGCAGAGTTGGGTCTGAGGCAGTTCGGATGGCGATTGCCGCCGGACATCAGGTGACGGCTTTTGTTCGTGATCCGGCGAGGCTCTTTCCGGCAACCGGTGCGTCCATCGCAGTGGGCGATGTCACCAGGCCTGAGAGTTTGAGGATGGCGTTGAATGAGGTGGACGCAGTGCTGAACGCCGTAGGAGTCGATCCGCTGAAGCCCTCAACCTTTGTGACCGACTCAGCACGGATCATCGTCAGGGAAATGGACAGCGCTGGCGTGCACCGTTACGTCGCGGTCTCAGGGACGGCGAGCATGCCGAAAACCTTCATCGGGAACGTTGCGACTGAGGTGTTGGAGTTGACTCCGGTACGTCATGCAATCAAAGACCATCAGGGCGCGTTCGAAATCATAAAAGCGAGCACGCTCGATTGGACGCTGGCGGGGTGCCCATGGATCAAGGATGGGCTCGGAACAACCAACTACGTTGAAAGCGATGTCTTCCCGGGCGGGATGAAGGTGATTCACCCCGGCCATGTCGCCGATTTTTTGACCAAGGTGCTTGACAAGCCAGAGTATTTTCGCCGAATCGTCGGCATTTGGAATGTCTGAGGTCCCGAATCTCGGGGTATCTGATTCAGTTAAGCGGATGAACGCAGTATCGCCCGGATCCGAAGCGGGGACGGACCGGGCGTCCGTCCCTGCGCGAACTGGCTCTAGAACTTATTCCAGAGGTACTGGTTATAGACGTCGTGGTGGTACTGGACTTCGGGCGCTTTTACGAAAGTGCCGAGAAGGCGCGGGCAGCGGTCGGCCGACGCTTCTTTGAGGTCGGCGTAGCGTCCCTTGACATCATCGCCCATCAACTTTGACGTCCAGTCGGCCTGGCGGAAGTCGGCCAGGGCCTTGTAGATGTTGTCGGGCAGGTAGCGTTCGGCCTGACGAAGGTTCTTGATCTTCGAAGTACTGCCTTCGAGGCCGGTTTTGAAAATGGAGAGCATCACGAGATAGGGATTCGCGTCGGGAGCGACAGAGCGAACCTCGACGCGCATGCTGCGCTCGTTGCCGATGGGGATGCGGATCATGGAACCGCGATCGACGGCGGAAGCCTTGATCTGGTTGGGGGCTTCAAAGTGGGGATCGAGGCGGCGATAGGCATTGACGCTCGGATTGAGCAAGAGGCAAATGTCGTTGCCGTGGGTGAGTATCCGGTCCACGAATTCCCATCCCGCCTTGCTGAGTTTCTCTTCACCCTTGGGATCCCAGAAAAGATTCTTGCCGCCTTTGCTGATGGAAACGTTGGTGTGCATGCCGCTGCCGTTGACGCCGACTACGGGCTTGGGCAGGAAGGAAGCGGTGAGTCCCATGTTGCGGGCGACCTGGCGGCAGACGAGTTTGTAGAGCTGGATGTGGTCCGCGGCAGCGACGACCTCGGCATAGTTGTAATTGATTTCGAACTGGGAAGGCGCGACTTCGGGGTGATCCTTCTCGTTCTGGAAGCCCATGGCGCGCTGCACTTCGGCCGTGGTGTCGATAAACGTGCGGAGGGGATCGCCGGGCAGAGAGTGATAGTAGCCGCCGGTGTTCACGTATTCGAACTTGCCCGTTTCGTGGTAGGTGCGCTCGGCATCGGGGCCGTTGAAGAGGAAGCCTTCAATCTCGTTGGCGGCGTTGAGGGTGTAATCGTGTTTTTTGTAGAGGCCGGCAGCGAAGTTTTTGAGCACGCCGCGCATGTCGGCGGAGTAGGGCTCGCCGCCTTTGTCGATGACTTCGCCGAAGACCATTACCTTCCCGGGCCCAAAAACATCGGCGGGTCCCCAGTAGAAAGCGGACCAGTCGATGCCGAGACGTAGATCGCTTTCGCGCTGGGCGGTGAAGCCGCGAATGGAAGAGCCGTCAAAGGTGAGGTTGTCGTAGCTTTTCACCAGAAATTTCTTATCGTAGTCGAGCATGTGCAGACGGCCCTCGAGGTCGCTGAACATGACCGTGACGGCCTTGATGCGGGACTCGTCGGCCAGGTACTGGAGGCGCTCATCCTGAATTTTATGAGGGGCCACGCGGTCGAGGCGCTGCTTCTTCGCCTTGAGATTCATTTCTTCCAGTTCGTCGTAGGGGATCGATAGAAAATTCCGCAGTTCAGTTGACATGGCTCTCCTTGTATTTGAGACCTACCCAGGAATTGGACTGAATGACCGGGGACCACACAGGGTAACGCTTCGGGCCGACCGAGACAAATAGAAATCGCTTATAGCAACGATCAAGTTTTAGAATTTGCAACAGGAAGTGTGCAATTCTTGACCCTCGGACGGCCGGGCGGGCTTTGGCAATGGGGGAACGGGAGAATTGAGTTGCATCCGTGAAATAATCAAGCTCCGAGGATTTGCCTTTGGCTTGCGCGATCTGTGAAGAACGCAAAGAAAAGCGGTTCTGTCCGGCGGTGCACGGGAGAATTTGTCCCCAGTGTTGCGGGGAGCAGCGGGAGGTGACGCTGGATTGCCCGAGCGACTGTCCTTATCTGCAGCAGGCGCGGGAGCACGCGACGGAGCACGCGCAAACCGGGCAGGCGGCAGAACTCGATCGCGACTCATTGTTTCCGGAGGTTGAGATTGCGGACCAGTTTCTTTACGAGCGCGAGGAGCTGATAGTAGGACTGAGCTTTGCGTTGGCCAAGAGTGCCCGCGCCGATCGTTCGCTGAGGGATCGGGATCTGATGGCGGCGCTGGGGTCGGTCGCGAAGAGTTATGAGACGCTGGTGAACTCGAGCCTGATCTATGAACCGCAGACCGCCAACCTGGCGCACCAGAGCATTGCGCGCGAAGTCGAAATGATGGTCAGGGAATTCCGCGATGCGGAGCAGAAGCATATGGGCCACACCGGGCTGCGGGATTCCGACGTGTTGAAGGCGCTGGTATTTCTGTTGCGGATGGGATTTGCGCGCACCTCCGGCAGGCCAAAGTCGCGGGCGTTCGTCGACTTTCTGCTGGCACAGTTTCAGGAGAAGAGCTCGGCCCTCGCGGGGGCGGAAGACGCGGGCAGCCGGATTGTGATTCCTTAGGGCATCGCTGAGCAAGTGCTCGCCTGATCGGGCAGCAGTATCAGGGCGCGGGCTTTTCGCGGACAAAGAGTGTGCCCGCCACATTCACGACGGAAAAATTCAGAGGCGGCGGACGGCGGGGCCTCGGGGCAAGGAGGCGAGGAGTTCTTTCGCGGTCTTACCGAGCACGGGATGTTGAACGTCGGGGGCGATTTCGACGAGGGGTTCCAGAACGAAGCGGCGCTGATGCATGGCGGGGTGGGGGATCTTCAAGCCGGGCTGATCGAGCACGCGATTTCCAAAAAGCACAATATCGATGTCGATGGTGCGAGCGCCTTTGTCTTTCATGCGGAGGCGCCCCATGGCGGCTTCGACCCGCAGGGCGAGTTGGAGCAAAGCCCGGGGGGGCTGATCGGTGTCGATGGCGGCGATGCAGTTAAGGAACCAGGGCTGATCGGGGACGTCGACAGGTTGAGTCTCGTAGAGAGAGGAGGCAGCGAGGAGCCGGCCAGCCACGTCCAATTGAACGATCGCCGTGCGCAGATTCGCGGCGCGATCGCCGAGGTTGGAGCCGAGCGACAAGTAAGCGATTTCGCTCACAGGACAGTTTCACCGTGAGGGGGGCGAGAAATCCAGAGAAAACTGAGAGAAAGATGAGAGTTCTTGGATTTGCTGGCCGGAGGCGCGTGTGGGGCACGTTACCGGAGTTGAAAAAAACGGTGACCAGCGCCCGGAATTTCTTCAGTGACGGCCGACACTCTTTTCTCCGGTACCTAGGTTACTTTCTTGCACTCGCGGCTGCCGCTAGCATCGAGGAGCCATGAATCTGGACTCACTTCTAATCAGCCGGGACGCCGCTTTGCTGGGCGTGCTTCGTCCCGCGCTGGAAAAGATTTCGGTGCGGGTACAAGTCTGTCCAGAGCCGCAGCCGGGCAGCGACTTGCTGTCGAAGCGGAAGTTCGACGCGGTGATCATCGACTGCGACGACCTCAAGAACGGGATCGAACTGCTGCGAGGCATCCGGCAGACACAAAGCAATGCGAAGTCGGTGGCTTTTGCGGTGGTGAATGGGAAGACGACGACGCAGCAGGCGTTCCAGTTGGGTGCGAACTTTGTGCTGCAGAAACCGCTGACGCCTTTACACGCGACGCGGTGTTTTAATGCGGCGCTGAATTTCATGGTGCGGGAACGGCGGCGATACTTCCGGCATCCAGTCGACATACCGCTGCGAATCAGCCTTCCGAACAGCCAGGAACTTACGGCCACGGCGACGAACGTAAGCGAGGGAGGCATGGCGATCCGCCTCCTGCGCAAATTGCCAAAAGAGGCGCAAGGGCAGTTTCGGTTTATGCTGCCTGGGGCTAACATTTCGCTCGAACTCAAAGGCGAAGTTGCCTGGACGGATGGGACGGGGCATGCGGGCATCCGATTCTTCGAGGTCCCGCAGAGTTCGCAGTATCAGCTTGATAAGTGGCTGACGGATCGCTTGCAGGAAGATATGCCGGAGCGACTACAGGGCTATGCTGAGATTCGCTGAGTGTTCGGCTTCTACTCTCTCATCTATTTCTCTCTCATCTTTCTCTAATTTAATTTTTTCCTCTTTTTTGCTCTGGATTCTTTTTCGTTCTCTCCCGGCGACGCGTGCCTACCCGGCATCCAGGTTGCAACTTGCATATGGGCCATGCTGTGGCAGTGTATAGAGGCGGGTGGCCGCGTCTAATCATGATCACACTGGAAGAGAAGATCGCCCGAACTGAGCGTTTGCTGCGCCGGCTGGAAGAGGATCAGCCCTACTTGCATGTGCGTTTGTCGGCGCTCGGCGCCGAGCACCGGGAGAGCGCGACCGCCTTTGCCGGCCGGGTGCGCGCGGAAGCGGAGGCCGAACTGCAGCGACTGCTGACGGAACGCGGGTCGCCCTACGAGTGGAACGTACCCCAGCCCGCGGACTAGCCAGATTTCAGGATTTCAGAAGTCCTGCACGTCCCGCTAAACAGTGAGGCTCATCGCGGATGCCAGTTCTGGGGCGGCGGCGGCATCGTCCAGCACAGTTTCTTCCCAATACGACCGGTCGCGCAAGATGCGGGATACGAGCGCGGTATGCATGGCGTGTCCGGCGCGGTCGGCCACCACGGAACCGAGAATCTGCTTTCCAATCAACGCCAGATCGCCGATCAGATCGAGGACCTTGTGGCGCACGAACTCGTCTGCAAAACGCAAGGGCGGGTTCAGCACCTGGTCGCGATTGAGCACGATGGCATTCTCCATCGAAGCTCCGCGGATCAGTCCCTGCTGACGCATGGCGTCGGCCTCATGCAAAAATCCGAAAGTGCGGGCGGGAGCAATCTCTTTCAAATAATTGCCGTTGGTCAGGCGGACGCAGAAACTTTGTTTGCCGATCAGGGGGTGGGGAAAGTTGATGGAATAGGAAACGGAATAAACATCGGAGGGATAGACAGCGATAAATTTGTCGCCCTCGCGCAGTTCTATCTCGCGCACGATACGAAGATAGGTGCGAGGCTTGCGCTGTCGGCGAATGCCGGCCCGTTGCATCATCTCGACGAAAGGCCGGGCGCTGCCATCGAGGATGGGCAGTTCGAGGTTGTCCAGTTCGACGATAGCGTTGTCGATGCCGACGCCGATGAAGGCAGAGAGCAAGTGCTCGGTGGTGGAGATCAGCACCCCCTTCTTCATGAGACTGGTGGCGTAACTGACGCGGGCCACGTTGCGTCCCCTGGCTTCGATGGGGAAGCCTTCGAGGTCGGAACGCTGAAAGACGATTCCGGTGCCAGCGGGAGCCGGGAGAATACGGAGGCCGACGGGAGCACCGCTGTGGAGACCGACGCCTGAGCAGGTCACAGCGGCTCGGATTGTTTGCTCGTGTGTCAACGGGGGATGGCCTAAGTCTCTTGCCATAGATCAGCTTACAGGCGGGCGCTGGTTTCTGTATGTGGCAAAACAGCCACACTTCGTGACTGCAGGAGCTGGCAGGAATCCTAACTCATTCAGGCGATGATAGATCTCAGGGAGCGACTCCGAGGCTGCAGGCGTCTTTTTCTCCCCGGCAAGTGCTCCGATTCAGTGGCCCAAGGATGATTCTTAGTGTTTCTTCAGCGGTACTTTGGGATCGTAGCTCACCGCCGCTTCGAACATCGAATCGGGCAGATTCTGATTGTAATTAGCGACGCTGATGAAGCGTTGTTGCGAGGTTTCTCCATTGTAGTAGCGAGTAATGGAGTGGGGAGTCCAGATGCCCTGCACCAGTTTGTAATTGTCGTAGACCTCATCTTCGACGTTTCTCTGTTTGTCTTTGGGGTCGCGCCATGAATAACTGATCTTGACGGGATAGTGCGTATTCATGTCCACGAAAACGCTGACCGAGTCGTTCTGGTTGTTGAGCAGGGATACCCCTTCGCATTCCTTGCCGTCGACAACGGATTGGCCCTCGTAGAAAAGCGCAACGCTGGGGTCGCGGGTCCACCTGCGGAACACCCATTCCAGCGAATGCTGGCGGCGACGCAGATAGTTCTGGAGATCTTCGGGTTCCTGGGCGGCAGTTCCCTTGTAGGTAGTTTCGTAGCCTTTGTCGCCATTGTGAATGAGGACAATGTCGAACTTATTCTTGACCTTGACGTTGCCGACCTGGCCTTCGATGAGAAAAATGTCTTTGGTGTGGATCACCTCGAAACGGTCTTTGTCGGGGTACTCGACGTAGTAGTTGTAGGGGATGCCGGTACTGTTGGTGCGACCGTGATAAAGAGGATAGTAGCGTCCGGTCTCTTCGCGGTTGGCGTAATCGAGGTAAGGTTGGCCTCCCAGGGACTTCACTGTTTGATCGAGGACGGCGCGGGCTTTGCGGGCGTTGTCGGAGTCGTTGAGGCTGACGGCGGGCGTTGTCGCAGACGTTGGAGAGGAGGAGGTTGGGGCGGTTTGGGCAACGCCCAGCGCCGACAGCAGCAAAATGACGATCAAGCGATGCATTGATATCCCGTTAGAAGCACTCAAATTGATTTTAGCTGTATGGTTTTGGACGCACAACGGAGGGGGCGGAGGCGAAGGTGTGCGATTGGGCGGGGCAAATGCAGGGATCCTTCGCTGCGCTCAGGATGACGTCGGGTAAAGATATTCTTATGATTTACCGCCGATCTAATGCATGTAGAACAAGCTCAGTCTCGGAACGCCGCAGCGCTCCAGCAGCCGTTTATGCACGTACTGTTTGTGGAGTTGTTCCACTTGGGCAGCGGTCATGTTGCGGCGATAGGGAGCGATATCACGGTCAGCCTCGGCGCGAACTTTCACCAGATCATCATCGGGAGTAGCCGCCATCAACACGGCAAACAACTTCTCTTCGACCACGGTCAGGCGCCGCTCCAGGTCTTCGAGGCGGGGGAGTTTGCCGCTCTGTTCGATGGTCTCGGCCATCTCACGCAGCGAAGCTGCTTCTTCACGGGCCAGCGCACCCGGATTAAATCCAGCGCGCTCCGGCAGTTGTGCCAGTTCGAGTTTCTCGGCGTTGGCCCGCAGGAAGGCCGCGATCTGCGACGCGTCGAATCCGGGTTCGCGTTCAGTTTTTTCCTCGGTGCTGGCGCCGGCGGCGGCTTCTTTCATATCTTCGGCGGCCGCCCGGACGGCTTGGGAACAGTAGGTGAGGCTGTTTACTTTTCTTGATTTGGAGGGGCGCTGGTCATGCTTGTCGAAGGCGTCATCGATGCCCCGAAGCACCGCTTCGAGCGGAACACCCGTGTCTTTCCAGGTCTCAATCAAGGCCCAATCGAGCGTGGAGAGCAGGAGCAGTGTGCCGCGGCGTCGCAGATAGTGCTCTTCGATTTCGGTGAAGTAATGAAAGTAGTTGGAATGATCCACGGCCAGTTCACTGCTGTTGGGCTGGCCGCGATTGTAGCGCACCCCAAGCCGGTTCAGTGCGATTTAGGAGACTTCGGCGAAGGCCACGGTTTGACGGCGGGTTCCGCGGGCTTATGCGGTGTGTGCGGCGGAGCTTTGGGCGCTTTGGGCGCGGCTTCGCGGCGGTAAGACTGATTCCGATCCCAGATGATGCGAAGACCTTCGAGGGTAAGGAATTCGTCGACATCCTTTATAAAACGGGACGCTGTGCCGATAAGCGGCCCCAAGCCGCCAGTGGCAATCACGTGGGTCTCGGGTCCGAGTTCATCGACCAGGCGCTCCAGGATGCCGTCCACCAGTCCGAGATAGCCGTAGTAAAGGCCGGACTGCAGACTGCCCACCGTGTTCGATCCAATTACGCGGGCGGGCTTGCGAATCTCGACGCGCGGCAGGCGGGCGGTGCGTTGGAAGAGCGCGTCGGCGGAAATTCCAATGCCGGGACAAATCACGCCGCCCATGTATTCGCCCTTCTTCGACACGCAGTCGAAGGTGGTGGCCGTGCCGAAATCGACAATCACGCAGGGGCCGGCGTGTTTTTCAAAGGCCGCCACAGCGTTGACAATCCGATCCGCGCCGACTTCAGCGGGATTGTCGTAGAGAACTGGCATCCCGGTCTTAACGCCGGGCTCGATGAAGAGTGGCTTGGTGCTGAAATAGCGTTCACAAACCTGGCGCAACACTGGGTCGAGCGGAGGCACCACGGATGAAATGACGATGCCATGGACGGCGGTCACTTCGAGATTGTCCATGGAAAAGAGGTTGCGGAAGATGACTCCGTATTCGTCGACGGTGCGGTTGAGATGCGAACCAACCCGCCAGTTGGCGACCAAACGCTCGTACCGGGAGACTTCGGCGGTCGCGTCGCCGCCGGGACGAGGCGCGACCCGTTCAAAGACGCCGAGCACAGTGTTGGTATTTCCGACATCGATGACCAGCAGCATAGGGATCTGTAGTTTCCTACTTTCGGGGCCTGAAGCGCCATCTTTAATTGATGCGTTCCGGACGGGCGTGGAAGCCGTGCCCTTTCCCCAGACCTCTGGAAAGGACTTACTCAGCGCCACCTATCAGTCGGTTCACTTCGGCATAAGCGACAGCTCCCTCCATCGCGCCATAGGTTCCGGACGTTCTGAGTTCACCGGCCAGACGCCGCAGCAGTCCAAGCGTCGCTCGTATAGGGCCCGATCCCAGGCTCACGCGAGCGACGCCCAGCTTCGCGAGTTCTGGAATTGAGGGCGCTCCCACGCCCGCCAGAATGTTCAGCGGACACGCCACCGCTTTCACCAACCGCCCGATGGTGTCGGCGTCGGTGAGTCCGGGAGCGAAGACGCAATCGGCGCCGGCATCGCGAAAGGCGACCAGGCGGCGCAAGGTTTCGGAGTAATCGGCATCGGGATTGCCCCCCTCCAGCAGGTAAACATCGGTGCGCGCATTGACCACGATTTGCGCTTTCATCTGCATGGCCGCCTCGCGCGCGGCCCTGATCTTTTCGACCGCCAACTGCAAGTCGGCAAGAGGCTGGTCGGGACGGCCACTTGCGTCCTCCAGGTTCATACCGACGACTCCCATCTGAATCAGTTCCCGCGTCGTCTTGGCGGTGTCTTCCGGGCTGGAACCATATCCGGATTCCACGTCAGCCGTCACTGGGACCTGCGCCGCGCGGGCGATCCGTCCGATGCGAGCCATCATTTCCTCGCGTGGAATGCGCTGGCCGTCGGGATGCCCGAGCGAAAAAGCGATGCCGGCGGAGGTGGTGGCAAGCGCGGGGAAACCGGCATCTTCGAAGATGCGAGCGCTGACTACATCCCAGACATTCGGCAGGATGAGAACCGCCGGACCGCGATGGAGTTGCCGGAACTGAATCGCCTGGTTGCTCTGGGATTCCATAGCGCGCTCCTCGTCAATTCTTCTATTTTTCCATGCGGAGCTATCCGCCGCGAGCTCTCTCACGCATGCGCTGGAGGAAGCTCGGCACGTGCACCACGGCGCGCCCCACCGTACCGCGTCCGATCTCCTGGGTGCCGTCGTGAGCGCGAACCCGCATCGTATAGAAGCGCCCGTCGAACGATTCCAGTTGCGCCTCGGCGTAGACCTGCATTCCAATGCCGGTGGCAGCGCGGTGTTCGACGTTAATGGCAATGCCCACCGTAATTTCACCCTCATCGCAAAATGATTGCAGGGCATGGAAGCAGGCCGTTTCCATCAGCCGGATCATGTCTGGAGTCGAATATACCGGCGGTAATTCCGGATGATGGGCGGATAGAGTGTGTTTGAATTCGACAGTTTCCGCCGCCTCGCCGCGCACGCCGATAGCAATGTGTCGAACCATTCTTGTCTTGAGGGATCGTTAATCTAAGATCGTTAATCTAAGATCGCTAATCTGAAGTCTTTACTTTGGGGGATCGTTAAGAAGACCACCATTCTCCCGGACACACGGCTTGCCACGTTTGACGGTGTGGCTGCCCCAGTCAGCGGCAAGCCTGGTCTCCAACACTTCAACAGCCGGAAGTCTATGCCGCGAACCGTTCCAGTCGGCGCGCCTCGAAGCCATCGAGCACGGCCCATAGAGCTTTAGCCGTGGCCTCGGCGGCCGCCAGCGCCTTTTCGGCAGTCTCCGGATTGGCCTTAACGCGTTTCTCCAGTTGGGTGCGCCAGACATTAGCGTGGTGTACGTCGGCGGTGGCGTGCAAACTAAAATAGCGACGAGTCTTTTCGTCGGCGCCGTAGTGTTCTCGCAGCACGCGATCTTTCTCCTGAGCCACGCGCGGCACCTGCGATTCGTAGGCATAAAAAGCCGCCAGCGCCTGTTCGGGAGTGCCTTCGCTCGATATCTGATGCAGGGAGGCGATGAGCTTGCGAACCGCTCCCGTGGGCCGCCGTTTCGGAGTGCGGTGTCCACCCACGCCCTCGACAAAATCAAGCCATAATTCCGAGTGGGATCGTTCCGGCTCACCAAAGGAATCTTCTCCGCCTTTCTCGTCGGTCATGTTGGCGAGCACCGCGCGGCGCAGTTCGCCTTCTTCCAGTCGCACGCCAAGCTGCGCCAGATAGCCCGGGAAGGCGTCCACGTGCGGGTAGTAATCCTCGGCATATTCGCGCAAATCGTCGGGAGTGAGTTCGCCCGCCGACCAGGCCTTATAAAACGGATGGCACAGCAAGTCATATTGCCGAATCCGTTCGTCCAGTAGAGACAAAAATACCTTCGTGTCCATAGCTTTCGTTTCCATGATTTACCCCAATAACAGATAACTATACCGTTGGGGCTGACAGTTCACAAGGGCAAGCAGCATTCCTCAGTGTCTCACTAAGGGCAAAGTAAGGCGCTAAATACCATTCGGGTGTTGCAACGTGTCTTCTACCTGAGAACGCGACGGCCAGACACAGAACTACGGTCGCCACAACAAAAGCTTGCGACCACTCGCTGCCGCGGCCCGTCAAATTCTGTATGGAATTTCGACAACTTGGCGGAAGCGGTTTAAAGGTTCCGGTGCTCTGCTTTGGCACCGCGACCTTCGGCGGCGGAAATGAGTTCTTTCGCGCATGGGGCGAGACCGATGTAGCGGGAGCAAAGCGGCTCATCGACATCTGCATGGGGGCGGGCGTAAATTTCTTCGATACCGCCGACGTTTACTCCGAAGGACTTTCCGAAGAGATTCTGGGGCAGGCTATCCGACATCTGCCGCGCGAGAGCCTTCTGATCTCGACCAAGGCGACGTTCCCATTCGGGGACGGGCCCAACCACGCCGGTTCTTCGCGCGCTCATCTGACGCGGCAAATCGAAGGCAGCCTGAAGCGGCTGAAAACGGAGTATATCGATGTCTATCACATGCACGGCTTTGATGCTCTGACTCCGATGGAAGAGACGTTGTACACGCTCGACGGGTTTGTGCGCGCGGGCAAAGTACGCTATATCGCGGCGTCAAATTTCTCTGGATGGCATCTGCAGAAGTCGCTCGATATCAGCGAACGGTATGGGTGGGCGCGTTACGTGGCGCACCAGGTTTACTACTCGCTGATCGGACGCGATTACGAATGGGAACTCATGCCGCAGGCCTATGCGGAAGGCTTGGGCGCGCTGCTATGGAGTCCGCTCGGATGGGGCCGTCTGACCGGCAAGATTCGCCGCGGCCAGCCTCTGCCGGCGGTCAGCCGATTGCATAAGGCAGCGGAAGGCGGTCCGGTGGTAGCGGACGAGTATCTCTACAAAGTGGTTGATGCTCTGGATGCGGTCGCGGCGGAGACGGGCAAAAACGTCCCGCAGGTGGCGCTGAACTGGCTGCTGCGCAAGCCGACAGTCGCCAGCGTGATCATCGGCGCACGCACCGAGCAGCAGTTGCGCGACAATTTGGCCACGGCTAGCTTTACCTTGACGAGCGCACAGGTTGCCCGGCTGGACGAAGCCAGCGCGCCGCCAGCGGCCTATCCTTACTGGCACCAGCGGCAATTCCAGAACCTCAATCCGCTGCCGCCATCGTATCGATGAAGTCTCGATCCAAGCGAACAATGCAGCCGTATGGCCGCTCAGGCAGGTGAGGTTGGACTGGCGCATAGAGCAGCCCGGAGATGTGCGATGTCTCGGGGCTGCGTGCCACAGCAACCGCCGATCCAGGAAGCTCCGGCGTTGCGCCACTCTCGGGCCAGCGTCCCGATATCGGGGAGCGAATTCGCGCCCAGCCAGCAGCGGTGGGCGGCGTCCCAGGTTTGCCCGGAGTTCGGGTAGGCAATAATCGGCAGCGTGGCTTGCGCGCCAAGTTCTTGCGCCAGCGCGGTCACGAGGGCCGTGACCAGATGAGGAGGGGTGCAATTCAGGCCGATGGCCGCCACGCCAGACTCGCCCAGGAAGAGACTCGCGCAGTCGCGCAAGAGTTCGCCGTGACAGTTATGGGCGTCGTCGCGGCAACTGAAGGAAAACCAGGCGGGGACTTCGCCTCCGAGATCCTGAACCACACGAAGCATCGCCTCGGCCTCAGCCATGGATGGAATCGTCTCGCAGGCCAGCAAGTCAGGGCCGGCAGCCGCGAGTATCTCGATGCGCTCCCGGTGGAACGCCAGCAACGTGTCGTAACTGCAATGGTAGTTGCCGTGATATTCCGAACCATCTCCCAGGGTCGCGCCGTAGGGGCCAATCGAGGCGGCGACCAGAGGGCGATGGCGGATCGGAGAGTTCGCGTCGGTGGCTGCGGTTGTTTCCGCCAGAAAACGGTCGCGAGCTTGTTTGGCGATCGCGACCGACGACTGGAGGGCGCGAATCGTGTCGTTACGAGTGAGGCCGAACCTGCGAAATCCACTGCGTGATACCTGATAGCTCGCTGTCGTAATGCAGCCCGCGCCCGCGCAGAGGTAGTCGAAGTGAACCGCCTCTACGAGTTCCGGGTTCTCCACCAGGACACGCGCCGACCAAAGCGAATTTGTAACGTCGCAGCCGCGACGTTCCAGTTCGGTGCCCAGACCTCCGTCCAGGATCATGAGTGGTTTCGACGTATGGATCATGGTCAGAGTACGGGAGAACTAATGGGCCGAACGCGATGGCTTTTAGCGTCCCTCAAGAACGTTGTTACAATGAATCAAGCACCATTTCCCGCCTTGCTGTGGGTTCAATCATAAGGGCAAATGCAGAATTTTGAAGAACATTTCGAAGTGGCCGTGGTTGGCGCGGGCCACGCCGGGTGCGAAGCCGCCATGGCTGCGGCTCGCATGGGCCTGAAGACCGCGCTCTATACGTTGAATGCCGACTTGATTGCGCAGATGTCGTGCAATCCGGCGATTGGCGGCATCGCCAAGGGGCATCTGGTGCGCGAGGTGGATGCCCTCGGCGGCATCATGGGCGAAATCACCGACGCAGTGGGAATCCAGTTTCGTCTGCTCAATACCTCACGTGGACCCGCGGTCTGGTCGCCGCGGGCGCAGTGCGACAAGCAGGCCTACCGGCTGAAGATGCGAGAGGTGCTCGAGTCGCAGCCAAATCTAACCATCAAGCAGGCGGAAGTGTCGGATGTGATCGTCGAGTCGCTTTCACAAGGCACTGAGCACCGGGAACAGGGAACTGAGAACTGTATCCGCGGCATCCTGCTGCGCGATGGGCGCCATGTATCGGCCGATGCGGTCATCATTACCACTGGGACCTTTCTCAACGGGCTGATTCACTGTGGGGAGCAGCAGTATCCGGCGGGACGCTCGGGCGAACCGGCGGCGGTTCTGCTGGGCGAGGCGCTCAAGCGGATGGGGTTGCGCGGATGCCGGCTCAAGACCGGTACGCCTCCGCGGCTGGACGGGCGCACCATCGATTGGACACGCTTCGAACGGCAGCCGGGCGATCTGGATCCGACTCCGTTCAGCTTTCGCACTCGGCGGGTGGCGCATCACGACTCGCAGGTGCCGTGCTACATCGCCTTCACCACCGAGGAAACGCATCGCATCATCCGCGACAACGTGCATCGCTCACCGATGTACAGCGGGCAGATTCAGTCGACGGGGCCCCGGTACTGTCCTTCGATTGAAGACAAGATTGTCAAGTTCCCCGACAAACTCACGCACCAGCTTTTTCTCGAACCCGAGGGCCTGAACACGCACGAGATCTATGTCAACGGGATGAGCACTTCGCTGCCGATCGAGGTGCAACTGGCGATTCTGAAGTCGATTCCGGGGCTCGAAAACGCCGAGATGATGCGCCCGGGCTATGCCATTGAGTATGACTCGATCGATCCCACAGAACTGAAGCGGACACTCGAAACCAAGAAGGTCGCCGGGTTGTTTCTCGCCGGGCAGATCAACGGTACGTCTGGGTATGAAGAAGCGGCGTGCCAGGGAATCATGGCGGGAATCAACGCGGCGCTGAAAGTGAAGAACGAAGCTCCGCTGGTGCTGGACCGCACCGAGGCGTACACCGCGATCCTGATTGACGATCTGATTTCGAAAGGCACCAACGAACCGTATCGGATGTTCACTTCGCGGGCTGAATTCCGCTTGCACCTGCGCATCGATAACGCCGACCGGCGCCTGACTCCGCATGGGCGGCGGGTGGGACTGATCTCGGATGAAGCGTGGGCGGAGTTTGAGGCGAAACAGCAGCGACTGGAGGAAGTGAAGCAGTTGCTGGAGAGGACCAAGGTAACCGGGGCAATGGCGGAACAAATCAAGCAGGCGCTGTTGCTCGCGTTGCGTCAAGCTCCCTCGCCCGTCCCAGTCGAGCCTGGCTCGACCGCTCTCGCTAACAGCGGAATCGGTGCGCACGATCTCGCTTCCGCAGTGGGGCAGAGCCTGGGGCAACTGCTGAAGCGGCCCGAGATCACGATTGAACAACTGGCGCCGGTTCTAAGGAATCTTTTACCGGAGTTTTTCGGACGAGATTCCTCGGCGTCTTCGGCGGTAAAGCTCTCCTCTGAAATCCGCAACGAGCTCAAGTCCGTCGAGACCGAGATCAAGTACGCTGGCTACCTCGACCAGCAGCAGCGGGCCATCGACCGCCTGAAGAAAGCCGAGCAGCGGCGCATTCCGGAATGGTTCGATTACGGCGCCGTCAGCGGGCTATCGCGCGAAATGCAGGAGAAACTCGGGAAAGTCGTACCCCAGACACTGGGCCAGGCTTCCCGGATTCCTGGCGTAACGCCGGCGGCGGTGTCGCTGATCAACGTCTATATCGAGATTCAGGCTCGGCGGCGGGACCAGGCCGCCGCCCGGTAGGCAATCCATCGCCCAATCAAGCCGATCCATTACTCCCCAAGCCCGCGAAACGAGCCTTCAGGCTCCAGTTTCCTCCGAGGTTGCGCGAGAGTGTCGCAGCCATGACTTGCATGGCGCCGGCTGCAGGCTCCAGAAAACAGGGTTGGTATCAGCAGAATCTCTCCGCAAGAAAACTCGCCGTCGTCGTGCTCGGAAATTCCCAATGGCCGGACGTCCGCTTGTGTCTGAAGCCCATTGCGGCGACCGTTAATTCAACCACTCCGGGCTGCTAGATAGAAATCGAAATTCCGCGAATGTCAACCCGCGAGTAGCGCCAGTGACGCCTGGGATGTAACCTCAGGCCAAGACGGCCAATACTACCGCGCAACTTTCTCCAGCGCCGCCTTCAACTCGTCATACGACAGAGCTCCCGGATGATACATCGCGACTTGTCCAGCGCGATTCAGAACGACCAGAGTAGGCGTAGTGCTCGCCCCGTAAGCATTGAAGTTCTGTTTGCTCACCGGCACCGGCATATCCTGCAGTGCGCCGTAATATTTGGCGCGGACCGATTCGATATAGGCGCGCTCCTGGCCGGGCGTAGCATCGGCTCCCTGGGCCGCGTAGCCGTAGAGTTGTGTCGGACCGATGACGACGAGTCCCTGGGAAGCGAACTCCTGTCGCAAGCGGGCAATCACGGGCGCTTCGGCCTTGCAGTCGCCGCACCAGTGCGCCCAGAAGAACAGCAGAACCGGCGAACCTTTGAGCGACGCGAGAGTGGGCGGCTTGGGTCCGAGATAATCGGCTTCTTGCAATGCCGGCGCGGGCTGACCAACCAGGGCGAGCAAGTTGATGTTTTTCTGCAACCGCGCCCGAATCGAAGTTTTTCCATAGCGCACTACGGCAGAACGCAGCAGGCTGACGGCTTCCGCGCGCTGTCCTTTTTCGGCCATACTCTGCGCGAGAACTTCATAAGCCGCGCCCAGGGCGATCGGCAGATGCGGTTCGGCATCCAGCTTGAGCTTTTTTCCCACCAGTTGCCGCTCGGTGAGAGTGCGCGTCTCACTGGCATAGGCGACGGCCTGGTCCCATTGCTTTGCTTTGGACGCGCCGCGCGCCATCCATGACAGCGCTTCGAGATACTCCGGCGTGATCCCGTGCTGAGCCTTATAGGCGCGAAGTTCCGCCTCGGCGGCAGGAATGGAATTTTCTTCCAGGTGATGACGAATGTCCTCAATCAGACCGGCTTGGGCCTGGATCAAAACGCACCCGCCAATGCAGAAAAAAAACGCGGCGCAAATTACTCCCCACTTCCCCAGTCGAACCTGCATAACCTGATGATGAATTATGCTCCGTGAAGTTGCAACCGGCTCGGGGAACGCCGGTGTAGTGCCTTGAAAATGGCGACCGTCATGATTCGCGTCGATCTGGTGTAAAGTGCGGCCGTTCGACGGGGAAGTCAAAGCCGTTTACCACGGGAGGCACAGAGGGACACGCGGGAAATCGGCGACTCACCTCTTGCTTGCGTCCACGCGGAATCAGGCCGCCAGTTCATGCCGGCGATCGGAGTGAGCGAGGATATCCATCATCTCGTGGAAACTCGCAATCTCGAAGTTCTGGATCGAACGGTTACTCACCAACCCTTCCACCACCGGCGTCGACGGACTAAAAAGCTTAAATGCAATGCCCTGCGCGCCTGCCCAGTGGCGCAAGTAGACCAGCATTCCCAGGCCTCCGCCGCCCATGGTCGTTACTTCCGATAGGTCGAGAGCGATGGTTCGGACATTGGTTCTGCCTGAATGGAGTTGCGACAGCACGACGTCACGCAGCTTGAACACAGCCGCGCTGCCGACGATTCTCCCTTTGCAAGTAATAACCGCCAGGTCGCCGAGGTTTTCAACATGGATAGCCATCTTGACGTTCCTCCACCTGGAATAGAAAGCACGGAGGGTGCCAAACAAATATAGTCCTCATTCCTCAGCGTGATACAGGAACCCATAGAGCCCTGGTCGGGCATTTCCGGGAGCTAACCAGGCAATCTATTCCTGCCAAGCAGCCTGCAGGCTTGACGTGCGTAGCCCAACGGATTACTCCGGTAAGTAGAGAAAATTCTAGCCATTTAACTTCGAATATGTACAATTTATTTGCGTTTGAGCTCTGCGGCTGCTCAGGAGTAACCCCGCTCTACAGCGTGATCTGCCTGCACCATCCTGCGAGTTTGAGCGCATACTTCAACAAAAGGAACACGGCACCATCATGGAAACAGGAACAGTCAAGTGGTTTAACGATGCCAAGGGCTACGGTTTTATCAGCCGCCAGAATGGCGAGGACGTTTTCGTGCACTTCTCCGCCATCCAGGCAAACGGGTTTCGCAGCCTGCAGGAAGGTCAACAAGTTCAGTTCGACGTAGTGAAAGGCCCCAAGGGCTGGCAGGCGGAGAACGTGAAGGGCGTCTAGGCCACACCCAAAATTCGAAAAGAAGGCGGCCGGCAACGGCCGCTTTTCCTTTTGGCTTGGCCGGGCACCCGGCTCTCCACTTCTTATGTTTATGACGCTTGCTCGGCTTCGGCCACGGTTGCGAAAAAATGAAAGAAGTTCTGCACCCGGGTAACTTCCAGAGCGTTGTGGATGCGTTGATTTACGCCTACCAACCCCAGAGTCCGTCCATCTTTTTGTCGCGTGACATGGGCGCCGACCAGCGCTCCGATGCCCGCGGAATCCGCCAGCGGCACCTCGGTGAAGTCCAGAATGAGCGCCTGCGATTGATCCGCGCGCAACTTGGCCTGAAAGCCGAAAAGATTGGCCAGCGTGAGTGGGCCGGTCAGGCGCATGATGCGGATTCCGTCCCGCGATCCGGGCAGTTCGTCGATTTGCAACGGCTGGTCAGGCATGTGAGGAATGTTAATGGCGAATGACAGGCCGAATGTTAAAAACAGGTAAATTCCAAGATTCGTGTGGCGCGGACGCTCTCGCCCGCGAACTTCTCGAAAACGGCAATTCTGACGGTCAAGGTCGGCTGGCGCGCGAACGCTTCTGCGATACCGAGTCCAGGTTCACTCGCCGGATCATTCTCCGCCGACGGTAAGCCCGTCGATGCGGATGGTCGGCGAGGCAACGCTGCCGCGGAATTCGAGGTCGCTGCCGATCTCCGAAATATTGCAGAACATGTCTTTGAGATTTCCCGCTACCGTGATCTCCTCGACGGGATACGCCAGTTCGCCGTTGACAATCCACATGCCCGAGGCTCCGCGGGAGTAATCGCCGGTCACCAGGTTCGCTCCGTGACCAAGAAACTCGGTGACATACAGGCCGTCTTTGATTTCCGCGATAATCTGGCTGGGCGTCTTCGCGCCCGCTGCCAGAAAATAATTTCCCGGTCCGATGCCCGGGGTTCCGGCGAGTCCGCGAGATGCGTTGGCCGTGGTTTCGAGGCCCAGTTTCTTGGCGGTGTAGGTATTCAGTAAATACGATTTGAGAATTCCGTTCTCAATGACCACCGTGCGGCGGGTCGGGATGCCTTCGCCATCAAAGGGAGTGGTGCCAAAGCCGCCGGACATAGTGCCATCATCGATGACGGTGACGTTCGCCCCGGCAATTTTCTCCCCCAGTTTGCCCGCCAGGAATGACGCTCCACGATAGATCGAATCGCCGTTCACGCCCTCGAAAATATGTTCCAGCATGGAGTTTGCGACCATGGGATCGAGCACCACCGGGACATGCGCGGTCTTGACCTTGCGCGCTCCCAGCCGTCGCAGCGTGCGCCGGGCGGCCTCTTTACCAACCTGCTCGGCGGGATCGAGCTTGGCCAGGCTGCGCGCCACCGAATACCAGTAATCGCGCTGCATGCCGCCGTTCTCATCCTGCGCAATGGGCACGGCCGAGACCGAACAGTACGACCGGCGGTATTCGCCGACAAAGCCGTGAGAATTGGCCAGCACTTTTCCGCCGGTAGCGGCGTCGAACGTGCCGCCCTCGGAGTTCTTGATCCGGGGATCGGCATCGAGAGCGGCCTTTTCGGCGCGGCGCGCATAGGCGATGCGCTCGGGGCCGGGGAGTGAGTACACGTCCTCGTGATAAAGATGGAGGTCGCCGGGAAGCGATCCGAGTTTGCCGGCTTCGGGAATTCCGGCATGAGGATCTTCGGAAGTGATCTTGGCCAGTTCGAGCGCCGATTTCAACATGCGTTCGATGCCAGCGGCGGAAAAATCGCTGGAGTACGTGCTGGCCGCGCGCTGTCCGAAGAAAACGCGCACGCCGATGGCGCGGGAGCCAGACTCCTTAAGCGTTTCGACTTGGCCCAGACGCACCACTGTCGAAAATTCGTCGCCTTCGCGGACGACACATTCGGCGGCAGAAGCACCGCCTTGCATTGCGCGGCCGACTACGTCGGTGGCAAGAGACTTGAGATCGGTTGCAGACTGTCTTGTGCTGGTTTCTATTGTTGTTGTCATTGCTTAGCTTTGAATCTACCACGAGGCATCACGGCGCGGTACAGACGCGCAGCCCATTTGAGTGCAGGAATATACCCTTGGATTCATGCATTTTGGCGATTAGTTGCGGATAATGCATTTCTGCATTACAATAGAAGCATTTAGGAGGTCCGCCATGTCGACTTTGACCGTGACCACCAGGGGCCAGGTCACATTCCGCAAGAAAGTGATGGAGCACCTCGGCGTGAAGCCCGGCGGGAAGATTGAGATCGACCTGCTGCCGGATGGCCGGGGTATGATCCGGGCGGCGCGGCCATCGGGAAAGATAGATAGCTTCATTGGCATGTTAGCCGGCAAGACAAAGAAGGTTGCGACCATTGAGGAAATCAATGAGGCAGCAGCGGCTGGATGGGCAGGAGAGGTTTCATTCGACGAAAGCGGGCCGGATCGTAACTCAGCGGGCAAGAAATGAAGATCGCGGTCGATACCAACGTCCTTGTGCGTGCCGTTGTGCGGGACGACCCGAAACAGGCAGCGATAGCCGCCAAAACCTTGCTTAAAGCGGAAATACTCGCCGTGGGAGTGTTGTGTCTGTGCGAATTTGCCTGGGTTTTGCGACGAGCCTATGGCTACAGACCATCGGTGATTGCCGCCGCTATACGCGAGCTGCTCAAAGCCGGGACCGTGGAAACGAACCGGTTGGCAGTTGAGGCGGGGTTGGCCATGCTCGATGCGGGCGGAGACTTCGCTGACGGCGCGATTGCCTACGAAGGCCAATGGCTCGGCGGGGAGACGTTTGTTTCGTTCGATGCGAAAGCGGTAAAGATGCTGAAAGCGCAGGGGGTGGCGGCGAAACTGCTATAGGTCTGGAGCCTACAAATCCGAACTACCTTGCACGAAAGTGATCGTTTATGGAAGCTCAGAGCGGGCGCGAATGGTTTGAGGTTGCGTGGGAGACTCGGGAGGAGCAAATCTATCGCTCGCTTTTTGGCGATACCGGGACGGGGATATACCCACTCGATCCGGAGGTGTTTACCGGCCAATTCCAACAGACGTCAATCGACCCACGATGGGTTACCCACGGAGTGTTCAAGTGCCCGCCCAACAGCACGAGGCGAAGTTGGCTGTATGTGTCGTCGGGGCTGTCCAATGCGTGGGACGCGGATTCCCCGAACCCTGATGAGACCTCCGGCCTTGGATGTGAGTTCCTCATGGAATGCCCCGAACAGTCGAAGTGGGCGCTTATTCTATTGCGTAGTATGGTGGCGTTCCAGATACTCTTATCGGTGGGAAGATTCCAAGGTAAGGAGGTACTCAAGGTATGGGATCGCATCCCTCTGCGAGCACCGATTGACGGTTCTTCTTCGGTCCTAAACTGGCTTTTGCTCGCTCCATCTCAGAAGTTCAGCGGCCCACAGATGTTGCCATCGGGACAATTTTACTTTCTGCAATTCATAGGAATCACCGAAGATGAGGCGGCTTTTGCCCGAAATGCCGGCGGCGAAAAACTGCTTGCCCTGCTCATTCAACGCACTGTCGCACCGTTAACAGATTCAAATCGGACCAGCGTTTTGATATAGGCCAGAACGCGATCCCTATCACGCAAGGACCAAAGATGAATCGGGTCAGCCGCGCTGGACTCCTTACTGCATGAATCCGCCGGGCTCCCGCTTCGCCGTTCCGCCGACGGTCAGCCGATCAATCTTAATGGTGGGGATGCCCACGCCCACCGGCACCGCCTGCCCATCTTTTCCGCAAGTGCCGACACCTTCATCCAGCTTCAAATCGTTGCCGACCATCGAAACTCGCGTCAGCACATCGGGCCCATTGCCAATCAGGGTAGCGCCTTTGATGGGGGCCGTGATCTGTCCGTTTTCGATCAGGTACGCTTCCGACGCCGAGAAAACAAACTTGCCGTTGGTGATGTCGACTTGTCCCCCGCCGAAATTCACTGCGTAAACGCCATTCCTTACCGAACGAATAATGTCTCCCGGATCATCCTGCCCCGCCAGCATATAAGTATTCGTCATGCGCGGCATCGGAATGTGCTCGTAGCTTTCGCGCCGGCCGTTGCCCGTGTCGGCCAAGCCCATCAGCCGCGAAGAAAGTTTGTCGCTGAGATACCCCTTCAAAATTCCATTCTCGATCAGGACGGTTTCCTGCGTCGGCTGGCCTTCATCATCCACGTTCAGAGACCCGCGGCGCCACGGCATGGTGCCGTTGTCGACCACCGTGCATTTTTCGCTGGCCACGCGTTTGCCGATCAGCCCTGCGAAGGCCGACGTCTTCTTGCGATTGAAGTCGGCCTCTAAGCCATGGCCCACGGCCTCGTGCAGCAGCACGCCAGGCCATCCCGGTCCGAGCACGACTTCCATGTCTCCCGCCGGAGCTTCGCGGGCATCGAGCTGCAGAATTGCCTGCCGCGCCGCCTCTTTGGCAAAAAACTCCGGAGTCTTGTCTCCAAAAAAGAAGTCGAGCGCCACCCGGCCGCCACCGCCCGAAGTTCCACGCCCCGAACCAATGTCGGTCTTCGCAATGCAGGAAACATTCATGCGCGCCAGCGGCTGCGAATCTTCCGCAAAGGTGCCGTCGGAACCGACCACGAGAATGTTCCGCAGTTCGTCGGCGTAACTGGCCCGTACTTCCTTGATTCGGGGATCGTAGCCGCGAGCCGTCTTATCGGCGCGCATCAGCAGTTCGACCTTGGCGGTGATGTCCGCATCCACCGAAGGCAGCGCCACCGGATATAAGCTGCGAGCCGGCTTCTGCTGGAACCCTGCCACCGTCGACTTAGCCGGAGCACTCGCAATCAGCGCCGCCGTGCGCGCCGCATGAAGAATCCGCTGTGGAGAAAGATCGTCGGTATAGGCATACCCCGTGCGCTCGCCGGACACGACGCGCACTCCGCACCCCGCCGAAATTCCCTGCGAGGCGGACTTCACCAGCGACTCGTCGACCATCAGCGACGTCGAAGTCAAATATTCAAAATAAAGATCCGCATAGTCGCCCCCCGCCGAAAGCGCCGCGGCGAGATAACTTTCAAGATCGTGATTAGTAAGCCCGTAGTGCTCGAAGAAGAAATGCCCGTTGTCGGAAGTCTGATTGGTAGTCACCATATTTGGATGCCCGCGCTTTCGCAAACGACTCGCACGCCTGATGCATTATCCCACGCGCAGACCTCGTGGCCCGGTGCCCATCCTTGTCCCTTACTTCTCCCTGCACTTCCCGCACAGACAACCGAGGCGGGTGTCCCACTCGAGCCCGCCTTTGGCTTGAGTGGGACAGAGATGGACGGAAAACAACCCAAAGTCGGCCCGATCACTTGGACGTGTAGTCTGCCCTGTCGCGAAGCGAAGGCTATGGCCTTCAACTTTCTTCTTCTTCGTCACAAATATCCGGTGAGTACCATCACTGACGTTAGGCCGCCCGCCGACGACAATGCAAGGCCTAGGCAGCGTACCTTTCTCGCGGCGGTAAACAATCGACTCCATGACCCCAGACTCGCTCGCCCAAATGCTTTCCGACTTTCTCCGTGGCGCCCGCGCCGCATTAGTGGTGGAAGACGGGGCCATTGCGTTCGATCTGGCCAACGCAAAATATTCGATTTCCGGCGAATACAACAAATGCCTGCTGCATCTGTGGTCGAGCGAGCGGAATTTCGTGCGGCGAGTCTTGGATATCGAAGTGAAGGCCACAACCCTCCGGTTGCAGGTGCAGCGTATGGGCCAAAACCGGCCGACGCGGCTCGACTTCTGCCGCGATCGCGATCAACGTTCGCCGGCGGATCGCCGTGCCTCGCGGGCCGCCTATGCGCCTCGCTTGCGCCGGGTCGTCGAAAGGAATCTTGCCGGATGGACGGTGGTCCGCCTCACCGGCAGCATCGACCTCGAACACTCGTTCGGCCCGGCCTACCTGCGCGGCTGGTTACGCCAGGGGCAGCGATCGCTGGCGATCGTCGGCGTAAACGACCAGGAAACGCAATCGACCATCGATGGCGCGCTTACCGTTGGCATCCTGTGGCTCGAGGCCTGCCGCCTCACCCAGTCCGAGCGCCACGTGGTCGAAGGGCTGGCCCTGGTTGTGCCGAGGGGCACTGTCGCGCTGACTCGGCAGCGCATGGCCCATCTCCATCCCACGGCGGCGAAATGGTATTTGTACGAGTTCGATCAACCGGAAGATGCGCTCGTTCCCGTGGATACCCGCGATTGCGGCAACCTGGCAACGCGTCTGGTGCATGCCCTCGAGGAGGGCCTGGCGCGCGAGCGCTTTGCCGCATCGATCGAGCGCATTCGCGGCATTCTGCCGCAATCCGAAGTCGTGGCGCTCTCGCCCGCCGCAATCTCATTCCGTCGGCACGGCCTCGAATTCGCCCAGGCGCGGATTGCGCATGACCCGCGAAATTTTCAAAGCAGCGAGGAAATCGCTTTCGGAGTGGGGCCGGAAGAGCGGGTGCTCGACTCGGCAAATGAGACTCAGTTCTCCGATCTCGTTCAACTGGCGGCAGCCGTGCGCCACAAGAATGGCCCGAAGAATCACGCGCTCTGGCGCATGCATCCCGAACGCTGGCTGGAATCGCTGGTCTGCGCCAACCTGACCGCGCTCGACGGCCGACTGCGGCCGGAACCGGTATACGCGCAGGTGCCCGCTTTCGCTGCGGCGGATCGAGCCATGATCGACATTCTGGCCGTAACGCGCGAATCGCGCCTGGCTGTCATCGAACTCAAAGCCGACGAGGATATCCACCTCCCTCTGCAAGGCGTGGATTACTGGTCGCGCGTCGCCTGGCACCAGAGCCGCGGAGAATTTGCCCAATTCGGCTATTTCCCGCATTACCAGATCTCCCCGCAGAAACCTCTCTTGCTGCTGGTCGCGCCCGCTCTGCGCGTGCATCCGACCACCGACATTATCCTGCGTTATCTGTCGCCCGAAATCGAGTGGGAAGTGCTGGGAATTGACGAACACTGGCGAGAAGAGATCAGAGTCGTGTTCCGCAAGAAGCCATCGCGTGCGCCGGTTGCGGTCCCGGCATGAGAGCTTTTCACGGCCGAGACGCCCAGAGCGCCAAGTGGGCATTTCAGAATCAAGATCACCACGAAGGCGTGGAGTCACCCGGAAGGCAGTACTTTGGTCTGCGTTACTCGGGGACTCCGTGGTGCATTACTGCAATCCACTCGTGCGATTTTCGGTGATCTGGCGGTGAATCGTCTCGCTGCCCTCCGGCGCTTCGCCTTTGTAAATGCGTCCGATGCCACGCACCAATCGCCGCATCGGTAGCTCGCCCCGGGCATCGGCAAAGAAGATTTCGCCTGATCGGGTCCCGCGATAACACCAGCGTTTCAGGATGGCCAGATGCTCCATGCGCTCGAGCGCGCTACTGGGCTTGGCTGCCGGAAACGCCGCCAGCGCGGCCTGAATGCGGGCCTCCATGGTGTGAGACAAGGTGTGCGACAGAGTGTGCGACATCGTTTGCGACAACGTGTGCGGCGACGTTTGCGACAACGATTGTGACTGCGACTTGGTAGGTTCCGCGCCGGAGATGGGAAAATCCACCGGCCCCGCGAGCGCGCCTCCGTCGACCCGAAACAAAGTGACGCTCTCGGGCTGCCGCGACTTCTGGACCATCACGGCCCGCGCCTGGTCGATGCGGCGGACAAACTCCGGCAACTGCTGCAGCACGGAAGTGAGTTTGTCGAGCCGCGCATGGATGGCCGCGGCCGCCTCGAATTCCGTTTTGGCGGAAGCCTGGTCGCGTTCCGCCGCCATCTGCCGCTTCAGCGATTCGCCGCGCGAATCCAGAAACGTTTCGACGCGCGCCACCTCAGCCCGGTACTGGTCATCGGTGCAACCGCGAAAACACGGCGCCAAACACATCTTCATCTCGGAATACACACAGCCCGGAAATGCCGGATCGGGATGGAGATCTTCCACACAGCGCCGCATCTTGAAAAAGTCGAGCGCATCGTTCATAAACTTTTCCGCCGCCAGCCGCGAAGCAAACGGTCCGTAGTAGACATTCTTTGCCGAAAGACGTCCCAGACGCGCCGTGATCGAGGCGCGGGGAAACTCGTTCTCCAGATGCAGCTTAACCAGCGGAGCGAAACGCAGCCGCAGGCGATTCGAATAGGTCTTAGGAAATGCTGCTCGCAGGACCTGATACAGCATGAACCCCGATTCGAAATCCGAGCCGGTCAGGGTGTATTCGATCCAGCGGACGCGATCGCGCAGGTTGAGCCGCTTCGTCCTTTCCTCGGGAGCGGAGAGCAACCGCTGCAGTCGCCGCCTGAGGTTAGCACTCTTGCTGATGTAAGGTTCGGAAGTCGCGTCCTCGCCACGCAAAAGAAACACAGCGGGAGAGTCAGCTACGGCGGAGAAAATCTCGCGGTCTCGTTCCGGCTGGAAGTCGATGCGTTCGGTCAGCACGCTTCCGATTGTAGAGCGACCGGCCGCGCTGATGCAGGCCGATTCCACGCCGTGTCATCCCGAGCTCGGTCCCGACCAATGCAGTGCTCACGATCACACTGAAATTGTCATGAAGGGGAAAACACAAGGTCCCTCAACTTGCCCTCGCGTCCGCTCGGGACAGCGCTCGGGATGACAGTCTGTTGATAGTCCTTAAAAACTCCGCGTCTGGGTTCTCACCCGAAGCTCGTCTTCCTGAGTTTCTCGCGGTAGTCGGCGCCTTCCATCTCCACCGTGCGGCACATTTCATGAAGCCGGGACCGCATGGTCTCAGTGATTCGTTCGCCGAGAGTGTACTTGGCCCAGGCGGCGGACTCCGATTCAGTGTTAGCGTCGGCAGACTTCTGCGTTTTTTTGTGTCGTTTCTCGGCTAAGGCTGCCGGCGTTATGTCCTGGTAGTTCGTGGTGATGATCGTGGTCCGATTGTCGTTGTAACGCGTGTTCAGGATCAAGCGAACCGTATCCCACCGCCACTCCGTGGGCCTCACGGAACCTAAATCGTCCAACACCAATACTTCCGTTTCAAACACGGGCCGTAGCAAGCCCAGCTCTGTGGCTTGTACCGTGGGGTTATAGGAATCCTGAATCTGCTTCAACAGGTCGGCATAGTCATAGAAGACGCACTCGATCCCTTTCTCGCGAATCAGCGCCTTCGCGATGCCCACTGCAAGGTGCGTCTTGCCCAATCCTGTATTGCCGATCAACAACAGGCCGGTCTTGTCCACCGGGTACTCTTCCACGAAGCGGCCCGCCGTCAAGCGGGCATTGGCAAGGTGCAAGTGCGGTCCCTCAACCTCAAAGTTCGAAAGCTCGCAATGTTCATACCGCTTCGGGATGCGCGCCGCCGCGATCAGGGCGCTACCACGCGCGCGCAACAGGCAATCGCAGCGGGTGACGCCGCCGTCCCGCGCTCCCGGAACCGGCTTCCATCCTGACCCCGAGCACACCGGGCAGACTTCGGTCGCTGTTCTCATAACTTAGTTTTAAACTATGTTTGAAACGATGTCCTTGTACTTAGACTCTGCACCCGAAGCCGCCCGCCGCGCAACTCGAATCCGCTTCCTCGCTGTGCACAAACTGTGGAGACCTGCTCGTGACTGTGGAGAACGGCGATGTACCGGGAGGGTTGAAGTCTCGTCCGACAAACTCGAAGCCAGCCCGCGCTTGCACTTTCGCTGGTAAAGAGTTGTTTAATTTCCAGACAGATTCGATTGCCTGAGGTGTCAAACCCGGCAACAGGCACGTGTTTCCCATTGACAATCCTGCGCCATCGAAGAGAATTGCCTTCGCCGGTGCTCGCGCCTTGAGCTTTCCTCCCCGGCTGATGCGCGGGAACCGTTACACCTAGTGTCAGGAGAGAGCATGAATAAAGCTGATCTGGTTGACCGGATTGCCGAAGCCTGCAGTATTTCCAAGGCGCAGGCGACGACCGCGATCGACACCACCGTGGACAGCGTTACCGCTGCCCTTCGAAAAGGGGACCGGGTAGCCTTGATCGGATTTGGCACGTTTTCCGTCTCGCAGCGCAAGGCCCGCAACGGCCGAAACCCGCAGACGGGTGCCACCATCAAGATCGCTGCTCGCAGAGTCGCCAAATTCACTCCCGGAAACGAACTCAAGAAAGTGGTTAACAAAGGGAAGTAGGGCCCCAGAATTCCGTGATACGAGACGGCAGGGGTCGGCCCTGCCGTTTTCCTTGTGCATGGTCTTTACAGTCTGGGCAGCAGAAATCCCGTGTCCCGGCGGTGCTCCAGGTAGGGATTGCCGAATACATGAATCATCAGCGCCTCTTCTCGCTTCGCCTTCAAGCCGATCGCAATCGTCGCCGCTAGAATCGCAAGCAACCCTCGCCACTCGCCAATCACCAGCGCCGTTCCGGTGATGGCCAGCAACAAACCCGTATAGATCGGATGCCGGACATAGGCATAAGGTCCCGAACGCATCAGTTGGTGGTCGACTTTAACGCTGACCTCCGCGCTCCAATTGCCACCAAGCACCGTGCGGGCCCAGATGGCGATGCCGGTGCCGAGAAATGTCAGCACCACTCCCATCCTTGCGACGACCGCACTCTCTATCAGCCAGCGCTCACCCAGGAAACCTCCCCGAAACCAATGGGAAAAAAGCAGCGCAAACGCGAAGCCAACCAGGATCATGGTGAAGATGCGTGCCGCCGGCGGTTCCGTCGCCTTGGTCCGCTTCACCCGCAGTGCGGTCACGCCCCAGTAGACCAGGAACGCATACCACGGCCACATTTCAACTTGCCATAAGGTCAAGTTCGTCATCGTTGTCCTCCTGTGAAATCCTCCCGTAAAAATCCGCCTTTAGTGGATTCGCGCCAGCGCGTCGATCCAGCTCAATTCGAATGCAATGCGTTTCTGCAAATGCCGGACCACTTCCCCGCCAAACTTCCCGACTTCGACCTTCTGAGGCAAGCCTCCCAGTTTTTCCTGTTGCTGCCGCAGGTAGCTTGCCCGTTCCCCGAGAATCGACGCGCGCACCTTTCGATCGAGCAACTCGAACAGCCCCACCCGCACAATGAACCCCTCGAACGAGCGCGCGTCCGCCTCACTATATTCACTCAGGCGCTGTAGCAGTATCGTCTTCCCCAGTGGCGTGATGGCGTATTGCTGGCGCGTTTGCCCGCGTTCGCCCGGCACTGCCTTCTTCGTGACCCACCCATCAACAGTGAATTTCCGCAGCAGCGGATACACCAGGTTGTTGTGGATGTCGCCATGCCCGAAGATGAATCCGGCCTGGCGTTTGAGTTGATAGCCATGCCGCGGCCCCTCCGAAAGCATCGCTAAAATTAATAGGTCATTCATGACACAGTCATTTTTGATCTATTCGTCGAAAGTTGTCAAGCTTTTTCTGCGCCCGTCCGGCCCGAAAGCCCCGTCAGATGCTTGCTGAATCCTTCCTAACTCCGGTAGAATCAAATGTCTGGAATCGAGGTCTAGAAACTGATATGAAAGCAGCTATCCATCCCCACTACAGCGAGATCCGCGTCCATTGCGCCTGCGGAAACGCCTTCGTCACCCGCTCGGCCCACAAAGGCGACATCGGCGTGGAAATCTGCTCCGCCTGCCATCCCTTCTTTACCGGCAAGCAGAAGCTCATGGATACCGCCGGCCGCATCGAGCGTTTCCGCCGCAAATACGCCAAGAGCGACGCCGGAAAAGCCGAAGCCGCCGCCAAGCAGCCCGCGCCTGCCAAGCAGTAAGGCCCTCACCGCTAATGCGCACGATTAGAAAGCCTCCTTCGCGGGAGGCTTTGCTTTTGAATGCCTGGATGCAACGGCTGGATGAAGCGGAGTGACGGTCGCTCGCAGCGGTCTGCGCTAGTCCCAGCATTGCCGGACTAGTTATGGCCTGGTCAGGGAAAGAACGTAGAATCGGATTGTGCGGAAGTTCTGGGACAACTCGGATGCAGCTGCTGGTACGGGCGAGACGCCCGTCGCTCCATCGCTCGGGGCCGCAGCGGGACGCGTATTCCCTGCGTCATTCAAGATTGGCAGCGTCCGCATCGCGCCCGCAACCGTCCTCGCGCCCATGTCCGGCGTGACCGACACCGTTTTCCGCCGCTTCATCAGAAACCTCGGTGGATGCGGGCTGATCATGACCGAGTTCACCTCGGCCGACGGAGTGATGCGCGACCAGCGCGTCCGCGGACGGTACCTTCATTTTTATGAGGACGAGCACCCCATCTCCGCCCAGCTCTTCGGCAGCAATCCTGCCGTACTGGCCGACGCCGCGCGCCTGGTCGAAGACCTGGGCTTCGACCTCGTCGATCTGAATCTTGGATGCCCGGCGAAGAAAGTCGTGAAGTGCAACGGCGGCTCCGGCCTGCTGCGCGATCTGCCACTGATCCGCCGGATTTTTGAAGCGGTGCGCGCCGCCGTGAAAATCCCCTTCACCGTGAAATTCCGCGCCGGATGGAACGACGACGAAATCGTCTGCGTGGAATTGGCCCACATCGCCGAGAGCTGCGGCCTTTGCGCGGTTGCTCTGCACGCTCGCACCCGCGAGCAAGGCTACAGCGGCAACGCGCGCTGGGAATGGATCGCCTCCGTCAAGCAGGCCGTCAAGATTCCAGTCATCGGAAACGGCGACATCCGCTCGCCGGAAGACGCCTGCGCCATCGTCGCCCAAACCGGCTGCGACGCCGTAATGATCGGCAGAATGGCCCCGGCCAATCCCTGGATCTTTCGCCAGATCGAGCAGTACGTCAGTGGACCGACAGTACCGGCGGACGCCCTCGTCCGCCCAGCGCAGCCGACCAGTGCCACAAAAATGTACGACGAGCCCAGCGAAGCCGACCGCTACCAGATGATCCGCACTTACTTCCAGATGCTGCTGCAGGAAGGAATGCCCGGCGCGGAAGGCAAGATGAAGCAGTTCGCCTCGTGGTTCACCCACGGCGTCCCCGGAGGCTCGACCCTCAGAAAAGCCATCTACGATGCCCGCAGTGGCGCGGAGATTCTCGGGCGCGTGGAAGAGTTCTTCGAGAGCCGGCTCACGATTGTGTAGCGCGGCTGTGTAGCCGGTTATGTAGCGCGGGACCCCCCGCGAAAAATTCTATTTCCTATCGGGCACAATCGCCTCCGCCTCGATTTCCACCAGCATTTCCGGAGAAACCAGGGCGGCGATGGCCAGCATGGAAGTAGCAGGTCGAATGGCGTGGAAAAATTCTCCGTGCGCCTTGCCGACTTTCTCCCAATCCGCGATGTTCGTAAGAAACACGCGGGTGCGGACGACATCCTGCATTGAAGCTCCCGCCCGCGCCAGCGCGCTTTCAATATTCTTTAGCGCTTGAACTGCCTGCGCATAAGCGTCGCTCACGCCAACAATCTTGCCGTCGGCTCCGGTCGCTGTTGTGCCCGCAACATATACGTGCGCGCCTACGCGCACTGCACGGGAGTAACCGACTACCGGTTCCCAACGTGTTCCACTGGCAATGTTAGTTCGCTCCACTTCGCCTCCGTTCCTGCACTGAACTGATGTGCAGAGTCAGTAAATCACGTAGATCGGTCAATCAATCGCCTGACAAGATCGTCGAAACAGATTCAGTACATCACGTTTTTCAATGGGCGATGCAAATTAGCACTCGCACCCTTTGGCTGCCAATAAGTATAGGTAAACCCCGCGCCCAGCGCGGGCTTCTAACTACGACATGGCTCGAATGGGTACTTGCATTCGATGTCGATTCACGGTATCTAATGCGCACGAGGTTATGTTCCGATAAGGAACTGTAAGCCTCGTTTTGGGAGGAGTGGGGCCATGGAAATTCCGGAGACGCATCCGCTGCAGCAACTGTTCGTCGAATTGGTCGGCCGTCACTACGCCGAAGAGATTGGCATTCGCGATCCACAAATCGTGAACTACGTCGCCCAACTGCTGTCGGAGTTTTGCGATGCCGAACAACTGCTAAAGATCCGCAACGCCGCCGGGAAGCCCTTGAACGATGTCGGCGAGATGCTGATCGAATCGGATCCGATTTACGGCCCGGCGCCGTCCTTCGACCGCGAGCGTCAGGTGCGCAAACACATTGGCGACTACACTTTGTTCTACGCCGGCATGTTCCCCGAGAGCATCAATCATCATCGGTTGCGCCGCCAGCGGGTCGAGGGCCTCGTGGATTGGGTGAAAGCGGGAAAAGAAAGCTATTACATCGTTTCGAAGTTTGAGCACTTCGAATACGCGAAGGTGGCTCCACTGTTCAAGCAACTTTCCCAGAGATTCGAGCAATGCGTCTACGGACTGAACCTGGTGAAGAACGAGCTCGAGGTAATGCAGCACCCCATCGCTCGCCGAACCAACGAACTCATTATGTAGGGCAGAGCTTAACAGGTCAGATTAAGGAGGTAGAAACCAGAGTGTCGTGAATTTCCGACTTTCACTTCTGCAATCTGACCTCTGACCTTTGACCTCGCACCACCCTTCTGCCCGCAATTTCAAAGTTGCCTTCCAGCACCATCTTGATCGCTTCGGTGTAGGCGATGTGTTCCTGCTCAAGAATTCGCGCGCCCAGCGTGTGCTCATCGTCGGAGTCGAGCACTGGGACAGTCTTCTGCACGATAATCGCGCCGTGATCCAGTTCCTCATCCACCAGATGCACCGTGCAGCCGGTTACTTTCACGCCATAGGCAAAGGCCTGCTGCTGCGCCTCGAGGCCCGGAAACGACGGCAGCAGCGACGGATGGATATTGAGAATCCTCGCCGGAAATTGCTGCACGAACCACGCCGAGAGCAGCCGCATGTAACCGGCGAGGCACACGAGATCGACTTGATGATCCAACAGAGCGGCCGCTATTGCGCGGTCATGCTCTTCGCGCGGCCTGCCCTTTGACGGAATCGCCACTGCCTGGATGCCGCGAGCGCGGGCAACTTCCAGGCCGGGAGCATCGGCGCGGTTCGAAATCACGACCGCAATGCGCGCATCGGGAATCCTTCCAGCCGCGATGCTGTCGGCGATGGCGACAAAATTTGAACCGCGTCCGGAAAGTAAAATGCCGAGGTTCTTCATCGAAAGCCCGGCCCTAGCTGAACACGACTTTGCGATCACCCTTGACGATACGACCCACGCTGTAAAATTTTTCCCCGGCCCGCTCCAGCAGGGTCTGCGCTTTCTTGAATTTCTTGGCGGGAACCACAATCAGCATTCCAATGCCCATGTTGAAAGTGCGGAGCATCTCTTCCTCCGCCACATTTCCCAGTTTCTGCAGATGTTCAAAGATGGGTAGAACCGGCCAGGTGCCCAGTTCGATGACCGCCGATGTGCCTTTGGGCAGCACCCGGGGCAGGTTTTCCGTGATGCCGCCCCCGGTGATATGCGCCAGGGCGGCGACGCACTCGCCCGCAATCAGCTTCCGGACAATCGACCAGTAGCTGCGATGCGTCCGCAGCAGTTCGTTGCCGACCTTGTTCTTGATTTCGCTGACAAAAGTATCGAGCGAATAGCCCGCGTTTTCGAACAGCAGCTTCCGGGCCAGCGAATATCCATTGGTATGCAGCCCGTTGGAGGGCAGGCCGAGCACGCAATCCCCCACCTGCACGTCTTTACCGCTGATGATGTGGTCGCGTTCGACGACTCCGAGAATGAACCCGGCAAGATCGTACTCGCCTTCCGGATAGAACCCGGGCATCTCCGCGGTCTCGCCCCCGATCAGGGCGCAGCCGTTGTGTTTGCAGGCATCGGCGAGGCCGCCCACAATTTTCTCCACCACTTCCGGATCCACCCTGCCGGTTGCCAGGTAGTCCATAAAAAACAATGGCGTCGCGCCCTGCACCGCGATGTCGTTTACGCAGTGATTCACCAGGTCGGCGCCGACCGTGTGGTGCACCTGCATTGCGAAGGCTACTTTTAATTTCGTGCCTACTCCATCCACGCTCGAAACCAGCACCGGATCCACGTACTTTTTGTCGACTGCAAAGAGGCCGCCGAATCCGCCAATCTCGCTCAGCACTCCTTTGGTAAAAGTCTTGTGCGCCAGATACTTGATGCGCTGCTTGGTGCGATTGCCCCGATCGATGTTGACGCCGGCATCGGCGTAGGTGACGGAGCCGCTTTGAGGGTTGGGGTTCTGGGCCACGGTTCAGTCCATTGTGCCCGGTTGGAGAAATCCGATGCGCCCCCGAGCATGAGGAAGCATTCCAAGTGCAACAAATTCTAGCACGTCTGGAGTTGCCTCCGGCTTTTCAGGCACGATGCGTCAAGGCGCTATAATGCTTCTCCAATTTCTTTTTCCCGGAGACCCGCATGAGGCTTCTGAAAGTTCTTTCGCTCGCAGCACTCGCAATTTCCTTAGCCGCCGCACAACAGGATCAATCCCAGGACGCGGCGTCCGGGAACGCGAAACAGGCTGCTTCCAGGAAAGATAAGAAGCAGACCGCGCCAGCGAACGCAACCCCGGAGAAGACCGCGGAAAACGCTAAATCCACGGAGCCGTCCAGAACCGACTCCAACGAATCCGCCAGCGACAAAGATAAAGATAAAGAAGAGCGCTACGATGTCGCCGAGGTTCCGCCCATCGTCACTCACCACCAAGCCACGCTGAATGGCAAGATTCTCAGCTACACGGCTACGGCCGGCCGTCTTCCGCTCAAGCGCGATGATGGCAAGACTGAAGCCGAAATGTTCTTCGTTGCCTACACCCTCGATGGACAGGATGCCGCCAAGCGTCCGCTGACGTTCGCGTTCAACGGCGGTCCCGGCTCGGCGTCGGTGTGGCTGCACATGGGCGCGTTGGGACCCAGGCGCGTGGTTCTGCAAGCGAACGGTTTTATGCCGGCCGCGCCATATCGTCTGGAAGAGAATCCCGACACCCTTCTCGATCGCAGTGACATCGTCATGGTCGATGCCATGGCCACCGGCTACTCGCGCGCCGCCACCGCCGAGCTGACCAGGAAATTTCTCGGCGTGAAGGGCGATGTACAGGCCTTTGGAGAATTTATTCGCCTCTACATCTCGCGTTACGAACGCTGGAGTTCGCCCCTCTTTCTGCTGGGAGAAAGCTACGGCACCACGCGCGCCGCCGGCATTGCAGGGTATCTGGCCGATCATGGCATCTCCTTCAACGGCGTGACCTTGCTCTCGATGGCCGTGGATTTCCAGACGCTCGAATGGAACAAGTCGAACGACCTGCCGTATTTTCTGCTCGTACCCACATTCAACATGATCGCCGGCTACCATCACAAGCTGTCCGCCGATCTCACCCAGGACGTGGCCAAGACGCGCGAAGAGGTCGTCCGCTGGTCGAATAACGACTACGCGCTCGCCCTCGGCAAAGGCGACGCGCTGACTCCGGAAGAGCGCCGCAAGATTGTCGAGCAACTGTCACGCTACATCGGGCTGCGTCCGGAGGTGATCGAGGCCCACAACCTGCGCATCAACGTTCCCACCTTCACGCATGAACTGCTGCTCGATCAGAAGCTGCGCAGCGGCCGCCTCGACGGACGATTCACCAGCCCCGATCCCGACGACGATCGTTTTTACGATCCGACCAGCGGGGCCATTCTTCCGCCCTACACTTCGGCGTTCAATAACTATCTGCGCACCGAGCTGAACTACAAATCCGATATGCCCTACGCGGTCTTCGCCTATGACCAACCCGGCTTCGAGAAGTGGGAGTGGGGCAACGCCGCGGAAGGCTTCCCCAGCACCGCGGGCGGACTGCGCTCAGCCATGATCAAGAACCCGTACATGAAAGTCCTGGTCATGGAGGGCTACTACGACCTGGCCACACCGTTCGCCGCCGCCAACTGGACCATGGATCACCTGAATCTCGACACCAGGTACCGCCAGAATATTTCCTACGCTACTTACAACTCGGGCCACATGGTCTACATCGATCGCGCGGAACATGACAAGATGAGAAGAGATCTGGTCGACTTCATGGAGAAATGCCTGCCGAAATAACCGGGATGTTCGTGTTGTAACAAGCACTTTTCGTGAAATCGGCCATTGCTCTGACCTCATGCGCGCCGCCGTCATCCTCGGGTTGGGAACTTCACCGGCGGCATTGAGACCTTTTCAAGGTTCTAAGACGGACTGGCTCCAGGGGCTGCCCGCTTCATCCAACGATGCCGACGCCATTCTGATTTTTGGTGGAGACGGCACCATTCACCGGCACCTGCCCGCGCTGGTCCGTCTGCAACTTCCAGTGCTGATCGTCCCGGCAGGCAGTGGAAATGATTTTGCCCGCGCCCTGGGTCTCCACTCGATGCGAGATTCTCTCCGCGTCTGGCGCGATTTCGAGTCGGGGAAGATTCCAGCCCGAGCGATTGATCTGGGAATGATCGTTCCATCTGCCGCGCCCGAGCGCGTTCACTATTTCTGTTGCGTCGCCGGCTGCGGCTTGGACTCAGCCGCGGCTCGCAGCGCCAACCAGATGCCCCGATGGCTCCGCGGACACGGCGGCTATGCCCTGGCGCTGGTGCCCCTGCTGTTGAAGTTGCCTGCATTCACGCTGCACTTAGCGCGTAGCGCCGGAAGCGGCGACCTGAGTAACCCTGCGCCCGACCCCAAGCCCACCTTGCTCGTCTCATTCGCCAACACTCAGTTTTTTGGCGACGGCATGCGCATTGCCCCGAACGCGGATTTTACCGATGGCAAACTCGACGTCTGCCGCATCCAAAAGCTGAGCCCAATTCGTCTGCTCAGCATGTTTCCTACCGTCTATCTTGGGCGTCATCTCAGCTTGCCCGAAGTCGAGTGCTCCCGAGGCGATAGATTTCAACTGCGCACCGAGCCTGCGCTGGAAATTTATGCGGACGGAGAGTTTGTCTGTGAGACGCCCGCCGAGATCTCAGTGGCCGCCAGCGCGCTGCGAGTGATTCACCCCGTCCGCTAATGCGGAATCCAGGCGGTCTGTTTGGAAGGGGGGCACCCGCTAAGTCGGTCTCCAGCCATCACTGGCGCGCCCGACCGTACCGCCCATCGAGCGCAAGATTCAGTTCGAGTACATTCACCCGCGGCTCGCCCATGAATCCCCATTGCCGGCCCTCGGAGTGCTCAGCCACCAGGCTTGCGATTTCAGATTCCGCAACCTTCCGCTCTGAAGCCACGCGTCGAATCTGGAACTCCGCCGACGCCGGCGTAATATTCGGATCCAGTCCTGACGCCGAGGTGGTCACCAGATCGACCGGTACGGGAGTACCGGGATTCTCCGCTTGCAGTTTCGCAACGTCTCCGTTGACTCGATTGATGAGCTGCGCGTTGGTCGGACCGAGATTTGAGCCGCTCGAGGCGCTGGCATCGTAGCCCGCGGCGCCCGCGACGGAGGGACGGGAATGAAAATAGCCGGGGCCCGAAAATGGTTGCCCGATCAGCCGCGAACCAAGTATCACGCCGTCTTTGCCTTGAATCAGCTCACCATTCGCCTGCTTGGGGAAGACAAGTTGCGCGATTCCGGTTACCACCAGTGGATAAATCACCCCCAGCAGGATCGTGGTCGCGATGGTCATGAGTACCGCCGTGATCAGATTTTTCTTCATTGCTTTTCTCGATTCAATCTCTTTCGCTACCGGATATTTCCTAAACCAGCTTGATGCCCGTGATCAACATGTCAATGAGCTTGATGCCGATGAACGGAACCACCAAGCCGCCAAATCCATAGACCAGAAGATTCCGCCGCAACAGGGATTCCGCGCTCATGGCGCGGTACGCCACTCCTCTCAGCGCCAGAGGAATCAGGGCGACGATAATCAGCGCGTTGAAAATAACGGCCGAAAGAACGGCCGACTGTGGCGTCTGAAGCCGCATGACGTTCAGCGCATTCAACACAGGAAACGTCCCGGCGAACATGGCGGGAATAATGGCGAAATATTTCGCCACATCATTTGCGATGGAGAATGTAGTAAGCGCTCCCCGGGTCATCAGCAACTGTTTGCCGATGGCCACGACCTCGATGAGCTTGGTGGGATTCGAATCCAGATCCACCATGTTGCCGGCTTCTTTCGCTGCCTGTGTGCCGGTATTCATGGCCACGCCGACATCGGCCTGGGCCAGCGCGGGCGCGTCATTAGTCCCGTCGCCGGTCATCGCGACCAGTTTGCCCTCGGCCTGCTCGCGGCGAATCAGATCCATTTTCTCTTTCGGAGTTGCCTCCGCTAGAAAGTCGTCCACGCCCGCCTCGCGCGCAATCGCCGCCGCCGTCAGTGGATTGTCGCCAGTGATCATGACCGTCTTGATCCCCATGGCGCGCAGTTGGTTGAAGCGCTCGCGCATCCCCCCTTTGACAATGTCTTTCAGGTAGATCACGCCCAGCGCCCGCTGATTCTCCGCCACCACCAGCGGCGTTCCTCCCGAGCGCGCGATCTGTTCCACGCTCGCCTGCACTTCGCGGGGCAGCGAGGTGCCAAACTGATGCAGGTACTTGGTGATGGCGTCGACCGCGCCTTTGCGAATCTCGCGGCCATCCAGGTTCACCCCCGACATGCGGGTTTGCGCCGTGAACGGGACAAACACCGCTTCGTGCGAAGCCAGTTCGCGTCCGCGCAAGCTGTACTTCTCTTTCGCCAGCACCACAATCGACCGGCCTTCCGGCGTCTCGTCGGCCAGCGATGATAGTTGCGCGGCATCAGCCATCTCGGCATCGGTAATCCCCGGTGCGGAGATGAACTCCGCTGCCTGCCGGTTGCCGAGCGTGATCGTTCCCGTTTTATCAAGCAAAAGTGTATTGACGTCCCCGGCCGCTTCCACGGCGCGTCCAGACATGGCCAGCACGTTGTGTTGCACCAACCGGTCCATGCCCGCAATGCCAATCGCGGAAAGCAGGCCGCCAATCGTGGTCGGTATCAGGCAGACCAGCAGAGAGACCAGCACAAAAACCGTCTGGGGCGATCCCGAGTAAATTGCGAAAGGCTGCAGTGTAACCACCGCCAGCAGAAAAATGATGGTTAACCCCGCCAGCAGAATGTTGAGCGCGATCTCGTTCGGAGTCTTTTGCCGCTCCGCGCCCTCCACCAACGCAATCATTCTGTCGAGGAAGGTCTCGCCGGGGTTCGACGTAATACGAACCTTGATCACATCGGAAAGCACTCGCGTACCGCCGGTGACCGCCGACCGGTCGCCTCCAGCCTCGCGGATCACGGGCGCGGATTCTCCGGTGATGGCGGATTCGTCCACCGAAGCGACGCCTTCGATCACCTCTCCGTCGCCCGGAACGAGTTCGCCCGCCGTCACCATCACCACATCACCCGAACGCAACTTCGCGCTGGCCACCGTTTCGGTCGAGCCGTTTGGCAGCAGGCGTTTGGCCTCTGTCTCAGACCGGGCTTTGCGCAGCGTGTCGGCTTGCGCTTTGCCGCGTCCTTCCGCCATGGCTTCCGCGAAATTTGCGAACAGCACGGTAAACCAGAGCCAGAGCGTGATCTGCAGATTGAATCCGAAGCTCTCATTCCCTCGAAACAACAAAATGGTCGTCACTACGCTGCCTACTTCGACCACGAACATGACTGGATTCTTCATCATGGTCCGAGGATCGAGTTTGACCAGCGCGTCGACCAGCGCGCGCCGGATGATTTTGGTGTCCCACAAACTCTTGCTCTTTTTTTCCGCCATGTTTCTACCTTGCCTCGGATGCTCGCCTCGAAAATGACTGCCTTAGAACGTTTTCCCCGCCATCATCTGCAGGTGTTCAAGTACCGGTCCCAGACTGAGTGCCGGGAAAAATGTGAGCGCTCCCACGATCACAATCACCGATACCAGCAGAACCGTAAACAGCGGCGTCGTCACCGGGAATGTACCCGCCGAAGCGGGCACTGTTTTCTTTTTCGCCAGGTTGCCCGCGATCGCCAGCATGGGGATGATCATGAAGAACCGCCCCACCAGCATGGTGGTAGCGCCCGCCGTGTTATACCAAAGTGTGTTGCCGTTCAAGCCTCCGAACGCGGAGCCGTTGTTCCCCGCCATCGATGTAAAGGCGTAGAGGATTTGAGTGAGGCCGTGCGGCCCCGCATTGCTGATGCTCGAGGTGCCAAAACCCTCCACTGATGAAATGCCGGTCAGCGCGAGAATGATCAGCGGAAAAACCAGCGTGACCAGCATCGCCATCTTCACGTCATAAGCTTCAATCTTCTTGCCCAGATACTCCGGCGTTCGCCCAACCATGAGCCCGGCGATAAACACGGCCAGCACAACGTAGATCAGGATGCCGTAGAGGCCCGCGCCCACTCCTCCAAAAACGGTTTCGCTGAGCATGATGTTGACCAGCGGCACCAGGCCGCCCAGCGGGGTAAATGAATCATGTTGGGCGATGTTGGCGCCACAACTCGCGTCGGTAGTGACGGTGGCGAACAACGCGGAGTCGGCAATTCCAAAGCGGACTTCCTTGCCTTCCATGTTGCCGCCCGGTTGCGTCGCGGTGGCGCGTTGCTCCACTCCATGCAGCAGAGGATTACCTCTCGCCTCAGCCCAGTAAGCCGTTGTAACACCGCACAGAAATAGAATTGCCATCGCCGCCCACACCGCCCAGCCGTGACGCGGCGATCCCGTCATTCGGCCCAGCGTATAAGTTAGACCCGCCGGAATCGCGAAGATGGAAAGCATCTGCAGAAAGTTACTAAGTGGCGTCGGATTTTCAAAAGGATGAGAGCTGTTGGCGCCGAAAAATCCGCCGCCATTCGTGCCCAGCATCTTGATCGCCTCTTGAGAAGCAGCCGGACCTTGCGCGATGGTCTGGTCCGTGACCGTATCCATTACCGGTCTGCCATCTTGCGCGACCATCGGCTTGCCGTCGGTTCCAGTTTTCTGAACCTGCTGCGGTTCCACCAGCTTGGCCGTGTCATAAGGCTTGAGATTTTGCACTGCTCCCTGAGAAACCAGCAGGAGAGCAAAGACCATACAACCCGGCAATAGCACCCAAAGAATGGACCGGGTCATATCGACCCAGAAATTTCCAATGCTGTCCTTTTCCTTGCCGGCGATGCCGCGCACAAATGCGATGGCCAGCGCAATCCCCACGGCCGCCGATGCAAAATTGTGGTATGCCAAGCCGGCCATCTGCGTCAGATAGCTCATAGTCGATTCGCCGGAGTAGTTCTGCCAGTTGGTATTGGTGGTAAACGATGCGGCGGTATTAAATGCCAAAGCCGGCGGCACGCCCCCAAACTTCTGCGGATTCCACCAAGGCAGCACCTGCTGCGCGCGCTGCAGCAGATAAAGCAGCAGCATGGAGGCGCCGCTGAACAGCAGCATGGCGACGGCGTATTCCGTCCAGCGCATCTCGTGGTCTTCATCGACTCCGGTCACGCGATACAGCAAGCGCTCCAGCGGACGCAGCACGGGATCCAGAAAGGTGCGCTCCCGGCTGAACACCCTGGCCATGAACACGCCGAGCGGCTTGGTGATCGCTAGAATCAGAGCCAGAAATACGAAGATCTGTATCCAGCCATTGGTTGTCATTTCAAAAATTCTCCGGTCGCAGCAGGGCGTAGAGCAGGTAGACCATCAACGCCGCACTTACAATGAGCATGACGATCGATTCAGCATTCATAAGGATTGCCTCAGACGATTTTTTCTCAACGAATACGATCGCAGAACTCCACATATCCGACCGACAGCAGGAAAAACGCTATCGTAACCACAACAAAGATCAGATCGAGCACACAACCTCCTCCAAATGCAAACTAATACTCGCTACCATCGACAACCCGATCGTTCAGAATTTCACCATGATATCGATGTCGACCAGCGACTCATCCCGGCGCAGGTCCGGGAACCATACCGTGCTGCCTTGCGCCCCGCAGGCGGTTTGCGCGCCGCTGAGGGTTAAGGAACCAGACGTATTCCCGTCGCTACACGCAAAGAACTGCGGAGAGCCGTTGTTGGTATAAGGAACTCCTCCGGAACCCGGTGGCGTAACTCCGCCGCGTCCAGTCCAGTAGGGCACGCTGGCATGGCGGTAATCATACTCCCAGCGGAAGGTGAGCCATTGCCTGGGCATGTAGTCGTACGTGATCGACGCATCCCACGCCTTGAATGGGTCTGATGGATTTCCGCTAAAGTAAGGCGCGTTGATCGCTGCCGATGACGCGGTTTCACCATTGATGGGTGGAAGCAGGACCAGATAGCGTCCGGGATTGTTGATCATACCCCCTCCCAAAGTTAGCCCATGCGTATCCTTCTTGAACCAGGTGCGGTCGTATAGCATCCAGCCTGCGAAGCTCTGCTTGGGATTGATTCCCGGTCCAAAATTATCCCCACCGAGTGATTTCGAGTCCCTGGTGTCACCGTGGCAGCCGACACCTTGCAAATACACGCCTGTCGACGTAGTCGTGCTGGGACCAAATTCGCAACCCAGATCGCCAGTGAACGAAAAGGCCATCTTGTCGAGGGTCTTTCCCGGTTTGTCGTAATACTTGATCTCGATACTGTTGTCGGTGTGGATGCGGCCGCGGTTCGGTATGTAGAGATCGTCATGGCCCAGGCCGTAGTTATTGGAAATGATGTTGACCCAGGGCCTCGGAGTCCACTTGATCTGTCCGCCCAGGCCCTTTCTCGAATTCGATGAGCCGTAAGATTGCCATCCATTGATAAACCATGGCTCAATTTTCAGGTGAGGATTGGGGAAAATCTGGACTCGCACTCCCTCGAAAAACCAGGGCGTATTAGAGGACACATACGACGGCTGATACGCCCAGTTATCGAAGTTGTAGTAACTGAACAGACCGACATATGACATGAAGATTCCGGCGTCAATATTGATTCCGTCGAGCGCGTTGATGTGATAACCGCCATACGCTTCCGACAAGTAACGGTCGGCATCGCCGATGTTCCATTGTCCTTTCGAGTAGCTGGGATCGTTGCGCACCGTCGCCGTGGAATACATGCCAAACTGAGTCATGAATCGTGCCCGGACGTTATCAAGGTGAAAGTCGCCGCCGATGCCGAGTTGTTCCAATTGGAGTTCGTTGGAGCGAAACAGCTCGCTTGATCCGCCCATCGAGTTATCAATGGGCTTATTAAAATCGTAGGTGTAAGTAAGATCGGCGCGGATTTCCGGAGTGAAAAACTTCGAATCGAAAGCCGTATCTTTGTTGCGCGGATTGCCGTTGAGCCAGCTCCAATCCCAATCCGAGAAAGGCGCAATCTTTTCTTTCTTGGCGGGTGCTCCGGCGGAATCGCTCGGCGCCTGAGCGATCGCAGGTTGCGCGATCGCCGGCTGCGCCAGCGACGGTTGAGTCGAAAAAGGCGGAGCCAACGAAGCCGCGCTTAAGGGGCCTTCTGGAATATGCGGCCCCCTGGTTACGGATTCCGCCTCCGCTGGCGACACTGGCGCTGACCGCGCATCCCGCTTTTGGAGTTGCGCTTCGAGTTGCTCGATCCGTTTCTTCATGGCGTCGAGCTCTCTCATAATGTCAGGCGGAAGGGACGAATCGGCAGCCCCTCGATCGGCAACCGGCGCCACGCCCGACGATTGGCTCCCGGCGCTGTTGGTGCCGGAGGCGGTCTGCTGCCCATGCAGCGGAAGGCTGAGAAAAGCAGCGGCGAGTAAAACTAGAGCCGAGCGTTTTGCGGTTGTGGTTGCTGTATTCGCGATTTCATTTTCCTTGCGCATAAAAATAGCTTCTCCAACGCTCACATTCCGGACGCGACGACACATCTGCGCCCAAAGAGCCTGTCACTATGCCATCGCCAAATTAAACAGCCTTCGTCATAAGGACGAGCTAAACAGTTCGTAAGGAATTCATAAAGGCCCATGTGGCCCGGACACTCCTGTCCGCGGCATTTGCCTTTTCCTATCGGGTGGATAGATGCCGCACAGAGCTGCAGCAGGTTTCAATGAGTACTGGGAAGGTCCAAAGGCAAGCAGCGTCGTGATTGTCCCGCTAGTCGCCGGGCTCGAAGCGGTACCCTACCCACGGGTCGGTCACTATGTAGCGCGGGGAATTCGGCGCGGGCTCGAGCTTCTTGCGGAGTTGCGCAACGAATACGCGCAGGTATTCCACCTGTTCCGTGCTCTCGCCGCCCCACACCGCGGCCAGCAGAGCGCGGTGAGTTACTACCTTTCCAGCATGACGTACTAGATACATGAGTAAGTCAAATTCCTTCGGGGTAAGGTGGATAGCGCGGTCCTTCACGGAAACGCTGCGGGCTCCGGGATCGATCTTGAAATCGCCCGCTTCGATCGGCTCCAGTTCCGACGCCTCCGTCCGCGCGCGGCGAAGATTCGCGCGCACCCGCGCCAGCAACTCCTCCATACCGAACGGCTTGGTCACGTAGTCGTCCACACCCGCGTCGAGAGCCTTGACTTTCATCCGCTCTTCGCCTCGCACCGAGAGCACGATAATCGGAATTTGCGTTTTCGCCCGCAGCCGCCGGCACAACTCCAACCCGTCCATATTCGGCATCGAAAGATCTGTGATCACGAGGTCCGGCGCCCAGTCTTTCATGATCTCCAGCGCAGTCTCGCCGTCGTTGGCCACGCGAATGTCATACCCGTGGCTGGAGAGCGAAGTCCGCAGCACTCGCGTAATCTGCGATTCGTCGTCCACCACCAGGATGTGTTTATGCTCCGACATTCTTCTCCAAGCCGGGTCAGCCCGGCTCCTGAGTCACGATGTGCACGTCGACGGCCGGGGCGTCGCGCAAAAACTGATGAATCGCCGAAAGATAGAAATATCGCTTCCAGCCTCGCGTCGCCGAGCGTCCAAAAACCACCTGCGTGATGTGTTTCTCGTTGACGAATTCCGCTACCGCGTGGGCCACGCTTTTCCCCTTCAGCCGCACGATGGTCGCGCCCACGTTTTCCGCGAAGCGCACGTTCGCGGCCAGAGTGCGCTGATTTGCTTCGCTGGCATCCTGCCCCAGATCGGTATAGACCACAAAAAGTTCGGCATTCAGAGCGTGCGCCATCCGCGCCCCGCGGGCCACCAGATACTGCGCCGCCGGGTTCGAGCTGATGCATACCGCGATGCGTTCGCGAATGGCAACCGCGCCGCGATCCTTCTCCTCCTCTCCGCGATGCTGCTCCAGACTCAGGTCCACCTGCTGAGCAACCTGACGCAAGGCCAATTCGCGCAAGGCGATCAGATTGGTCTCGCGGAAAAAGTTTTCCAGCGCCCGTCCCACGCGCTCCTGCGGATAGACGTCGCCGCGCCGCATCCGGTTCTGCAACGCCTCCGGCGTGAGATCGATCATCACCACTTCGTTAACCCGCTGCAGCACCCAGTCCGGAACCGTTTCCCGCACCTGAATCCCCGTCACTCCCTGCACTGTCGGCGTCACGCTCTCCAGATGCTGAATGTTCATCGTAGAGAGCACGTCGATCCCCGCATCCAGCAGTTCGAGTACGTCTTCATATCGCTTGCGATGCTTGCTGCCTTCGATGTTGGTATGCGCCAATTCGTCGATCAGCGCGACTCGGGGCTTGCGCGCAAGAATGGCATCCACGTCCATCTCCTCGAAAAGCGCGCCCTTGTACTCGATCTTCTTGCGCGGCACAATCTCCAGACCCGTGACCAGTTCCCCCACTGCTTTGCGCCCATGGGTTTCCACCACTCCGATCACCACATCTTCGCCGCGCGCATGGCGCCGGATCGCTTCGGTCAGCATGGTGTGAGTCTTGCCCACGCCGGGTGCATATCCAAGAAAGAGCTTGAACCGGCCGCCCTTGTTGGCCGGCGAAATTGTCTCCAACCACTGCTCGGGAGTCTTGGGCATCGCGATTATTGTCGTTGAGACATTCGACTTTGTCGAATCTCGTTACTTATCGAATCTCCGCGCAAGTGGAAAGCCCTCAGTTACAATCGGCTCGTGACGGCTTCCGCCAGATCCTTCTCCGGATCGTTATATGGATACGCGACCGCGCTGCTCTGCGTAGCCGGAATCACGCTCGTCGGCTATCGCTGGCTTCACCTCAACCCGACTACCCTCGCGCTCGCTTACCTGCTGGGCATCCTCGCGATTTCGGCTTCCTGGGGCCTGCGGCAAGCGGTCTTCATGTCGGTGATTGCCACCCTGGCATTCAATTATTTCTTCCTGCCTCCGATTGGAACTTTTACCATTGCCGACCCGCAGAACTGGGTCGCACTTTTTGCCTTCCTGGTCACCGCCGTCACCGCCAGCGAACTATCCGAGCGCGCCCGGCGCGGCGCCCGCTCCGCCAACGAGCGCCGGCAGGAACTCGAACGCCTCTATGCCTTCAGCCAGTTGCTGCTTTCGAGCGACAGTCCGGCCGAATTGTTGAACCTGATTCCACGCTACATCGTCGAGTCCTTCGGCGTCCGCTCCGCGGCCGTCTCGCTCTCCAGTCGCAGCGACGTCTATCGCTCCGGCCCCAGCATCGATGGGTTGGAAGCGGCCGACCTTCAACTCATCTGTTTGCGCGGTGAACCCCGCTTCGACGCCGTTCGTGAAATCGCCTTCATGCCCCTGCGCATGGGCATGCGCGTGGTCGGAGGCCTGGGCGTGGCCGGCTCCGCGCTTTCCAGGCAGACGCTCGAGGCCATCGGCAGTCTGGTGGCCATCGCCATCGAGCGCGCCGGCGCCGTCGAAAAGCTGAGCCGCGCCGAGGCCTCCCGCGAAAGCGAACAACTGCGCTCCGTCCTGCTCGATTCGGTCACCCACGAATTTCGCAGTCCGCTCACCGCCATCAAAGCTTCGGTAACCTCGCTGTTAGGCAGCCAGATACATTCGCCGGAGGAGAAGCTGGAACTCCTTACCATCATCAACGAAGAAAGCGACCGCCTGAACCGCCTGATCGGCGAAGCCGCCGAGATGGCCCAGTTGGATGCCAGCAAAGTTGAATTCCGCTTCGCCCCTGCGCCCATCGACGGCCCGGTCGAAGAAGCCCTCGAAGAGTTGAAGCAACTCCTGGTGCAGCATCCCGTGGATGTCAGAATCCCCGCCAACCTTCCGCCAGCGCGCATGGACTCCGCCCACATCAAAGAAGTCATGGTCCACTTGATCGAGAATGCCGCCAAATACTCACCCGCGGGCGCTCCCATTCGCATCACCGCCGAGGCCAAGGACCAGGCACTCACCGTCAACATCGCCGACCGCGGTCCTGGCATCGACGACTTCGAGCAATCGCTCGTCTTCGAAAAATTTTATCGGGGAAGAAACCAGCGCGTCCAAGTCCACGGCACCGGCATGGGCCTCGCCATCTGTAGAGCCATCGTCGAAGCCCACGGCGGGCACCTTGGCGTTACCAGCCAGTTGGGACATGGATCGGTTTTTTACTTTAGTCTGCCGGTGGGCTGATGAGGCGAATGGAGGGAGCCGCGCTTTCCCAAAGCATTCAAACTGATCCGATACCCGAATGAACCGTAGACCCTTGCTCAAACTTCCGCGATGGAAGATCGCAGCTTTCTCCCTGGCCGTCCTGTTGGGTATAGGCGCGATTGGGGCTTACCGGTTTCTAAATCCAACGAATCCGCCCGACGAAGATCCTGATAATTCCTCTTACAACCTGACCAAGACAGTAATCGCAGCCGGAATCCGCGATATGGACAAGGCGTCGCTGTCGCCAGACGGCTCCAGTGTGCTGATTGACCGGAGGGAAACGAAGCAGGACTTGTCGGAAACGCGGTGGCTCGAGGTCCACGATACGAGATCTTTCAGGACGCTGGCGACGATCCCGCTGCCGGCGATACCACCACCACCGCCCTCGATGCCGCCGAAGGTGGAGTTTACATCTCAAGCGGTTCATTACTGCAATGGCGGGAAAAGCATCCTTGTCTATGTAAGCGGCTTTACCTTTTCCGTCATTGACGCTCGCACTTATACTCAAAAGAATTCGATCACTCTGCCGGTGACGATCGACCGGTCGGCAGACAACCCACTTTATGTCGATAAGCCCGCCGTCGTTTTGGCCAGTAGCTGCGCCGCCAATGCGCCAATCGCAGCCGTGGAGCTGGTATTCGGGCCGTTTGGAACCGGCGTAACCAAGGTTCTTGATCTCGAGAACGGCACGCAAATATCGGAGTTTGCCGCGGATGTGTTCGGATATCCGGTCAACATCGATGTCTCGCCGTCAGGAGCAAGCGCGGCAATCCTGGTCGCGAGATTTCAGCTAGGTGATCTCAAGCCCTCTTACGACATGGGGAAATACAACTCTGATTTGACGCTCCTCGATCTGAATACACACTCCGTGCGCCGCCGGACTCTATCCGGTATGGACGGCGCCCGCGTGGCTTTCGCGGGAGAGGATGCGGTTGCGGTCGCGGCCCGTGATGAGGAGAACGCAGGCCCTCAAAGCCGCGACCTTCCCCAAGCGAAGCCGGACATCGCGTTGTTCGACATTCGCACCGGCTTAGTTTCGCAGCGCTTCGCGGATCCGGTAAACGGCGCGCGAGCGTTTGTCGCGGCGTCCTCCGACGGGCGCTTGCTTCTCGGCTATACCGGCAAGGAGTGGATGTACCGCGAGGGTGGGGGAAGCTTTCGCCAGATTGAAAGGGCGTGCTTTACGATCTGGGATCGACAGACCGGCAAGATGATGGCGCAATCCCCTGGACTCCAGGTCTTCAAAACCGACTACAAGATGCTTGACAGCTCGCATTTCATCGATTGGCGGCCCACCATCGAGTACAGTCGGCAGGGCAACGCGGTCTTGGTGAGTTGGCCGGGATTTTGGACCAAACGCATTGAGGTCTTTGCCATAAACCGAGTGGAAGCGCTGCGGAAATGAGCTACAACTGTTCTTCCGCTCGGAAACCCTATTCGATTGGGCTCCTCCCCGGCGCCGAGTGAAACGGATCGTCCTGTGGAGCGTCCGAACCATCCTCCGGACTGGGAATATCCAGATTGACCACGACCGGCTCCTGGCCGCTGCGCACGATCACGGCCTCGACCGGCTGGTCTTTGCGCGCATTCAGTTCCTGGTGCGGCACGTAGGGCGGGACATACACGAAATCTCCCGGCCCCGCCTCATCTACAAACTCCAGTCGATTTCCCCAGCGAAAGCGCGCCCGCCCGCGCACCACGTAGATCACGGTCTCCAGTTCTCCGTGATGGTGTGGACCAGTCTTGGCGTTGGGATGCACGACCACCGTTCCCGCCCACAGCTTCTGTGCGCCCACCCGCGCTCGTGAAATGGCTTCAGCGCGAGTCATGCCGGGAGTCTGCGGAGTGTTGCCGTCCAGTTCTCCGCTGCGGACAATTCGTAAGCCGTGGATCTTCCAATCAGGAGTTTCGTCGGCGCACATAGGTGTTAGGAAACCTCCAGCGTAGCCGGCATTTAGCTCTGGTGGGCCCACTAGGATTTGAACCTAGAACCAACAGATTATGAGTCTGCTGCTCTAACCGTTGAGCTATGGGCCCCCGCTCCCATATCTTACACATTCGGGGCGCGGCCGCGATTCGATGATTCCCGCGCCGCTGGGCCTGGCAGTCCCTGGATGTCTGTTGAAGGGTTCGAAGCCGGCGCAAACGATTGGGCCGCTGCAATAATCCGCAGCGGCCCATCCGTAACACCGGTTTAAGCGCTCAATTAGACGTGCACCGAAACGCTATTCGAACTGGACGATGACGATGACGACAATGATGATGAAGTCTCTCCCACGTTTTGTTTGATCTGCTGCTGCATGGCGGCAAATGTGGTCTGAGCCGTCGTGAGGTCGCCGGACTGCAACGCTGTTCCGAGTTGGTCCATTAACTGACTGATCTCACTCTCTCCGCTGCCGCCGCCACTGTGATGATGATGGTGCCCGTGCGCCGCCTGAGTCTGCGCCGCTTGACTCTGGAATGCCTGCTGAATCGCCGTATAGTCCTGCCGGGCACCCGATAGATTGCCGGCTTGCAGATCCTTCGAAAGCTGGTTGAAGGCCTCTGCGATCGGACTGTTGCTCTGCGCCGACGACGTCGAACTGTTCTGGGGCTGCAGTTTTTGTAACGTGGCAAAATCCGACTGCGCCGCAGTGAGATTTCCCGATTGCAGATCTTTGCCTAGCTGCTGGAAGGTTTGTTGGAATTGTTGAAAACTGCTTTGCACGTTTTGCGTATCGTAAAAGCTGCTGCTGGAAATTCCCGAAACTGACATCCTTATGTTCACCTCGTGTTTCTTCAAGTAGAACGGTTCGTTCCCATTTTCGGATCGGCAGTTGTCGGTCTGAACTTTAGTCGCCGTGGCTCACGGAAGTAACTCACTTAAGTGCTCGGCTGGCGGCCGCTTTCGTACCCGCCGTTCGGCAGCCTGATTGCTTCCTGAAATTGTTCATCCGTGACTTGTACATCCGTAGGGCGGAGTACGGTTGGCACGCGTCCTGCGCCCGGCAGGAGCCCTTACGACGCTGGGACGCGTCACGAGGTACTACTGTGACGGTGTGCTCGCTGGCGGGGGCGCCACTGGAGGCGCCGCCGGAGCAACTTCCGGCGTCGGACTGTTGTTCACCAGGTCTTTCAATTCCTTGCTCGGCTTGAAGAACGGGATCTTCTTTGCCGGAACCTCCACGCGTTCGCCGGTTTTCGGGTTCCGGCCCACCCGCGGCTTGCGCTGGCGCGTGCGGAAACTGCCAAATCCGCGGATTTCAATCTTGTCGCCCACTCGCAGCGAGCGCACCACGCTGTCAAAGATCGTATCCACTATCACTTCGCTGTCTTTGCGGGTGAGCTCCGCCAGCCGGGAAACTTCTTCGATCAGGTCAGCCTTCGTCATAAGCCTCTTTTACTCCCTGCCTATAACCTTCTCAAATTTAAGGGCTTCTGCGCAAGTACAGTTCCCGGTTCTCAGTTCTCAGTGAACCACAGCCGGGCCGGTGCTTCTGAGAACCGAGAACTCAGAATTCGGCAACTACTTCCAGAGATAGTAAAAACCAACCTGCTGCTCCAGCATCTTCTCCCGGGTAGGCAAATAGTCCGAAACATCGCCAAATAATAAATCCAGACCCGACCGTCTCTCCTTGGGCGGGTAGACCAGCGTCGGTTCGCCGGAGATATTCACCGCCCGCGCCGTATCCTTCACCGCTCCCTCAAAATCCGCAATCTGATCCACCAGCTTCAAATCCGCCGCCTGCTGGCCGGTCCAGACCTTGCCGTTGGCGATGGCGCGGATGTCGCCTTCCTTCGCATGCCTCCCATCCGCCACCGCCTGAATGAACTGGGTATGCATGTTGTCAATCAAGCCCTGCATGTATTCGCGTTCCGCCGCAGTCATTTCGCGCGTCGGGCTTCCCGTATCCTTGAATTCGCCCGCCTTCATGGTAATCGCGTTCAGCTTCGCCCACTTCAATAGCTCGCCATAGTTCACCCACTCGGCAATCACTCCAATCGATCCCACCACGCTGCCTTTGTCCGCGTAAATCTTGTTGGTGGCTGACGCTACGTAATATGCGCCGCTCGCGCCTACCGTCTCAATCGAGGCCACAATCCGTTTCTTTTTCTCGTCGCGAATCCGCTTCACTTCGCGGTAAATCTCCTCCGACGCAGCCACCCCGCCTCCGGGAGAGTTCACATGAAGAATGATGGCCTTGACGGAATCGTCGTCGGCAAACTTCTTCAGCTGGGGAACAACCTGTTTGGGCGAGAAAATTACACCGTCCAGATCCACCACCGCGATCTTGGAGCCGAAGCCGGTAAACGATTCTTCCTCGCGCCCGCCAAAACTCAGGTAGACCAGCGTGAACACCGCCACCACGAACAGCGCAAACAGCCCGCCGCCCACGAGAACCCATATCCAAACCCGCGAACGCCCTTCAGCCATGATCCCACGAGTGTAGCACCGCCTGGATTCGGCAACATTCCCTAACCTCGCCGGTAACAATTTTTCCGCCCGTACCTGATCCACTCTGCGGTTAGCGCCCCTTTTTCGCTAGAATTCAAACTGCAGGCTTTGAGGGCAACCCACGATGAGATTCTTGCGTCCTTTTATTTTCGGAATTATTCTGGCCGCCGCCTTTTTCTATTTCACCACCTACCGCGGCGCCACGCTTCACGCTCCAAGCTGGATCAGCCGTCCCCAGCACGTCGAAATCACCGAAGCCGCCGGCTCCGAGTCTTTCGACGCCGAAGAGCAGAACAACATCACCGTCTACCGCAAGAACATCGCGTCGGTCGTTAACATCACTTCCCGCGTCATGACCTTCGACTTTTTCTATGGACTCGTCCCGAACGAAGGTCAGGGCTCCGGCTTCGTCATCGACAAAGAAGGACACATCCTCACCAACTACCACGTCATCGCCGATGCTCGCCAGGTCGAGGTCACGCTTCACGACCGCAAAAAATATAAGGCCACCATCGTCGGTACCGACAAATCTCACGACCTCGCTATCGTCCAGATCAAAGCCCCCAACCTGCAGCCCATGACGCTCGGCGATTCCACCAACCTGCAGGTCGGCCAGAAAGTTTATGCCATCGGCAATCCCTTCGGCCTCGCCGGAACCCTGACCCGCGGCATCGTCAGTTCCATCCGTCAGGTGCAGGAGCCCGACGGCCTGGTCATTGACGAAGCCATCCAAACCGACGCCGCCATCAACCCCGGCAACTCCGGAGGCCCGCTCCTCAACTGGCACGGCGAAGTCATCGGCATTAATACGATGATCGCCTCCAGCGTAGGCCAGAGCGCCGGCATCGGCTTCGCCATCCCCATCAATACCGCCAAGGCCGTGGTCAACGACCTGGTCACGCTCGGACGGGTGCGCCGTCCCGCCCTCGGCGTGCGCACGATTCCAATCGATCCCGAGATCGCCGACGAGCTTAGTCTAGCCGCCGATTACGGGCTGCTCATCGTGCAAGCCGTTCCCGGAGGCTCGGCCGATCGTGCCGGATTGCACGGCGGCACCGAACGCGCCTACCTCGGCAACACTCCCATCATGATTGGCGGCGATCTGATCGTCGCAATCGATGGAGAAAAAATCGAAAGCCAGCAGAACCTCGCCCAGATGATGAACAAACATCGCGCCGGAGACACCGTGAAGGTGACTATTTTCCGCGGCAAAAAGCGCCTGGAAGTCCCCGTAGTGCTAGGCGAAGCCCGAGACCAGGTCTAGCTCGTGTGGCGCGGGCGCCCTCGCCCCCGTGCGGCTAGGCGAGCTCTGCGCAAAACTCTCTTGCCATCCCCACTGCTATATAGCATGATATATAGCAGACAACGGAGGGCAGCCCATGGCGCAGGTCTCTAAAGCCAAAGTCTTTTATAGCGGCAGGAGTCAAGCCGTTCGAATTCCGGCCGAGTTCCGCTTCACCAAAGACGAGGTCTACGTTCGCCGCGACCCACAGAGTGGAGATCTGATTCTGTCCGAGTCCCCGACAAAGTCCTGGAAAGAAATCTTCGCCGCGCTCGACGAGGCTGGCGTTCCCGACGATTTCCTGGCTGATCGGGATACGAGACCACCGCAGAAGCGGGACTTCTGATGGTTGACTTCTGATGGTTCGAACCTGGATGCTCGACACCAATACCGTGAGCTATATCGTCCGTGGGACGTCTCCCGCTGCCAGGGATCGTCTGGATGGCTTGAAAATAAACGAAGTCGGATGCATCTCCGTGGTTACCGAGGCGGAGATTCGTTATGGGCTGGCCAGAAGACCTCCGAGCCTCGCTTTTCGGACAGTCCTTAACGACTTCCTTAGAAAGATTCAAATCCTGCCTTGGGGAAGCGATCAAGCGCAGGCTTATGGAACCCTGCGCTTCAAACTGGAAAGCGCCGGGAAGCCCCTTAGCGCCCTGGACCTGCTCATCGCCGCCCATGCCATCAGTACAAACGCAACCCTGGTGACCAGGGATAAAGCGTTTGCTCAAGTCGAGGATCTGCGTCCGCCCGTGAACTGGGCGGTGGATTTATAACCTCGTGGGGCGCAGGCGCCCTCGCCCCCGTGCATCTGCTTTACCGCCCAGGGTTCCTCAGTCTCTGGACACCATCTGGTGAGCCCGGCCTCGGTTACGATTGAAAAGCAGTTCTCCTATTCGTCCCCGTTGATGACGGCGGACGAGCTGTCACTCGACAGGGCCGAGCCGGTACTGGAGACAATCGCGTTCGTACCCCAGACCACGCTCGAACCGGAAATGGTCGCAGTCCCCCAGACCACGCTTGTGCCCCAGACCACGCTCGTCCCCGAAACAACGTTCGTGCCCCAGACCACGCTCGTGCCCCAGACCACGCTCGTACCCCAGACCACGCTGCTGCCAGTGACCAGTTGCGTCTTATTCGTGGCGGAGTTAAAGGTGACCGCGGGCGAGGCCGCCGACTCGCTGGCCAGATCGCTGTTGGCAAGAGCGGCGGTGACGTTCAATTCGCCGGCTCCGATCGTGAACAGATCATGGTTGATCGGGTAGGTCGCTCCGGTCGTGGGATCGGTGGCGACGTAGGAGGGAACGAAGTTGGACTTCGACGCCGTCTTCATCAGGCGGGCCTTGACCTGATCGGGCGTGAGCGAGGGATTCTCCGCGATCAGGATCGCTGCGGCTCCGGCAACCATCGGAGTGGCCATGCTGGTGCCGCTCAACGTGAAATACCAGCTGCTGGCTGGGCTCCAACCCGCCGGGACCGAGGCGTAGTCGGTGTCGGGAACCTTGTTGGCCGGGTAGCTGGCGATCAGCGGGCAGCTTTGGCACTGCGTGGCGTAGATCTTATTGCCCGGAGCGACAAGGTCGGGTTTGGCGATGTGGTCGATGGCGGTCGGGCCCTTCGAGCTGTAGCTGGCGACAACGTGATCTTCGATGTTGGTCGTGCCACGAGTGTTGACGGCTCCAACGGTGATGACCAGAGGATCGTTGCCGGGCGCGGTGATGGTGCCGTACCCCTCGGTGGCTGGACTGCTGCGGCCATAGTTGCCGGCGGCGACTACGACGACGATGCCCGCCTTCCATGCCTGTTCAGCCGCCTGGCAGAGCGGATCTTTTTTGTAAGACACCGTGAACGGCCGGCCGAGCGAGAGGTTGATCACCCGGATATTCATCGACTCCTTGTTGGAGATCGCCCAATCGATGGCGGCGATCACCATCGAATCTGTGCCGGAGCCTTTGCTGTCAAGCACGCGGAGTGAAATAACATTCGCGCCCGCGGCCACACCGTGAATCCAGTACGTTGGGGTTATGCCCCAGGAATCGATGTAACTGGTCGAGAACACGCCCGAACCCGCCAGGATACTGGCCACGTGCGACCCATGGCCGAAGTAGTCTTGGCCGTCGTTCGGCGCGGTGGAGGTTCCATCCAGGCTGGTGACGAAGCTCATCTGCCCGAGGAAGCGGTTGTCGGTCTTGCATTGGTAAGAATAATCGCAGTTGGAGTAGGTGATGCCCGAATCGATGACCGCGACCCCCACTCCGTTGCCAGTCTGTCCGGCGGCGTAAGCGGCATAGGCGCCAATCGATTCCGGTCCCCTATCGAGTCCGAAAGCCTTCACGGGCGAGTCGGGAGCGATAAATTCTACTTCCGGATCATTCGCCAGACGCTCGATCTCAGAGCGCGTGAGCCGTCCCGCGGACTGCCTGACATTCTCAAAGTGGTGATGCAGGTTGAGGCCGGTACGGGACTGGATGCGTTCGCCGGCACCTTCCGGTGCTTCGGCGCGGTGCAGCACCATCACATCGACCCGTTCATCAGCCCTCAGCTTGCTGAATTGCGGATGAATCCGGCTGGCCGGGGAAGTGACATATTCCTGAGCGTGAACCAACTCCTGAGTCCGAAGCGTAACGAACGCGATGAGTAGAACTGTTGCCCAGTGCAAGCGTTTCATGCCTGTAGGAAAAGCAATCGGACCGCCAAGTCAACAACCCCGCAACTAATTGAAAATAAACAGATAACATCCTGTCAGCCGGTACGGGACGGGCCAGAATGTCGCAGCGGGCACATGGGACGAGACAAAATGGCCCCGTCAGCCGCACTGACCGCGGAGTTTTCCCTGCTGCCCTTTACTCCAGATTGTCGTATGCTATCGACCAGCCTATGACCGACCAGCCTATCACCGCCGTCCTCTAACCCGTCCTTCGCCATCCTGGCGACACCGCGCCCGAAGCGTGCCCGTTCGCCACGCCTCCAAATGTTCCTCCAAACGCGAAAGGATCGTCACCATGCAATTCGTAGACCGGGCGCTCGCCCGTCGTTTTGAATCGGCTGAAGAAATGCCTCAAGTGCATCATGCCCACGCCGACCAGAAGATGCGTCCGCATATCGGCTCCACCGTCGAGCCCATCGCCGGAGGCCACATGATTTTCGCCGGCCTCGGCTCGCCCATCGGACGCGCCGTCGGTATGGGCTTCAACGCTCCCGTTACCGAAGCCGACTTCGACCAACTCGAAAATTTCTATTTCTCCCGAAAAGCCCCCTCCCAACTCGACTATTGCCCCCTCACCGACATCAGCCTGCTTGAAATTGCTCGCCGGCGCGGCTACGGGATCGCCGAACTCAACAACGTTCTCGCCCGCAAACTCGATCCCTCCGAGACTTTCCCGCCCGGCCCCGCCGGCTTCACCATCCGGGCCGGCAAGATTGAAGAGGCGCTCGCCTTCAGCCGCATCGTCCGCCAGAGCTTCTTCCCCGACGGAGGCGAGCCGGCGGGCTTCGACGAAATGATGGCTCCCCTCTTCGCTTTTCCCGGAGCGATCACATTCGTTGCCGAAGCCGGTGCCGAAGCTGCCGCAGGCGCTATGGGTGACAGCGCAAAAATGGCAGCCACCGGAGCCGGCCTCATCATCCCCGAGCACAAAATCATCGCGCTCTTCGGAGCCGGCACGCTCCAGCCCTATCGACGACGCGGCCTGCAAACCGCCATCCTGCAACGGAGGCTGGAAGTTGCCGCCCGCGCCGGTTGCGAATACGCCGTCATCGTCACCCTGGGCGGCACTACGTCGATGCGTAACGCCGAGCGCCTGGGCTTCACCGTCGCCTACAGCAAGGCCACCCTGATCAAGGATCCCCCGCCATCGTGAGGGCGCCTTCAGTGTGGCGCGGACACTCTTGTCCGCCAATAGCCTGCGTAACTAAAGATTGCTGCCCACGACACTGGCTGCTCCATCGCGCGGACTCCGAACGGCGAACGGCCAACGACGAACGACCGTCGACCATCAACAACCAACCCGCAAAATCCGTTATCATAGTAGAAAGTCCGGGTGAAAGTCCGATTTCCGTCCGACCGACGCTCTTTCAGGAGATGCAATGGCAGTTCCCGTATCCCAGATGTGGACCGTGGCCTCCTACGTCCTGCGCCAGAAGCTCGCCGGACGCAAGCGCTACCCGCTCGTGCTCATGCTGGAGCCGCTCTTCCGTTGCAATCTGGCCTGCGCCGGATGCGGCAAAATTCAGTACCCGTCCCACATCCTGAAAAAAGATCTCTCCGTGGAAGACTGCTTCAAAGCAGTCGATGAGTGCGGAGCCCCGATGGTTTCGATTCCGGGCGGCGAACCCCTCATGCATCCGCAGATTGACCAGATCGTCGACGGCCTGGTGGCCCGCAAAAAATATATTTACCTCTGCACCAATGCGCTGCTGCTGCAAGAAAAGTTGCATCTCTTCAAACCCAGCAAATATCTGAGCTTTTCGGTTCACGTCGACGGGCAGAAAGAGCACCACGATTTTTCCGTCTGCCGCGAAGGTGGATACGAGCTTGCCCTGGACGGAATCCGCGCCGCGATTGCGGCGGGTTTTCGCGTGACCACCAACACCACTCTGTTCGATGGCGCCGATCCCAACAGCGTACGCACGTTCTTCGACGAGATGATGCAAGTCGGAGTCGAGAGCATGATGGTCTCGCCGGGATACTCCTACGACAAAGCGCCCGACCAGAAACATTTCATGGGCCGCGCCCGCACCCGGCGTCTGTTCCGCGCCATGCTTTCCAATCGCAAGAAGTCATGGCGTTTCAATCAGTCGCCGCTCTTTCTCGAATACCTGATGGGCAAGCGCCACTACAAGTGCACGCCCTGGGGCATGCCCACCTACAACGTTTTCGGATGGCAGAAGCCCTGCTACCTGCTCCAGGATGGCTATGCCGAGTCCTATAAAGAATTGATGGAAACGACCGAGTGGACCACCTACGGCACCGAGTCGGGCAATCCCCAGTGCGCCAACTGCATGGTGCATTGCGGCTACGAACCTTCCTCTGTGGACGATACCTTCGGATCCCTGCGCGGATTCGCCGACACCGTCAAAGCAACTTTCTCGCTCTACCCCGACAAGAACGCTTTGGCGGATCTGGATCTGGAAGTGCGTCCCGTCCACTCCTATAACCCGCTGGTGCAGATCCAAGCCCATGCGACCGCCCGTCAGACAGAAGAAAGCGCCGTATGAGCGGTCGCGAACACGGCCACCATCCCGAACCAGCAGGGGGCCCCTTACAAACTCCGCTCGGGCGGGTGCTCTCGCCGGAAAACGCCGAGGCACTCTCCACTCACAACCACGGCACCGACGAGTTGGAAGTTGTCCCCGGTTTCGAGCGCGAAAATCTTCAGGGCTGGATTCCCCAGCTCGCCACTGAAGCCGACATTCGCGCCGTCATCGAAAAAGCATTCGACTATCGCGGCGATGTGACCATCACGCGCAAGCACGCAGACTCCAATAAGAATGAAGCCGCCTCCCCAATTACCGGATACCTCTTCGACCGCCGCATCGGCCCCACGCTGGAGACATCGGTAGTCCGCCTGATGCTGGCCACCAGCAGCGAGCGCCCTGCGATTCCCTACAGCGAAATCGCCGCCATCGCCTTCACCGGACGCGACACCGCCGCCGGCAAGAGCTACGAAGCCTGGGTAAAGAAATACTGGGAAAAGCGCGCCCAGGGCGAGAAGAACATTTCGATTGAGCCGGAAGCGCTGGAGTAAAAGCTTGGCTCGTGTGGCGCCGGGCGCCCTCGCCCGCGAACTGCCGGCGCAATCGCAAGTTAAATGCAGCCTGCAATGTTGCCCATGCTCGTCCTCGCCTCCGCTTCCCCGCGCCGCCAGGAACTTCTGCGCAACGCCGGGATCGCTTTCGAAGTGCAGCCCGCAAACATCCCGGAAGATCCCCTTCCCGGAGAAGCCGCCAGAGACTGCGCCGAACGCCTGGCGCGTGAGAAGGCGCTCGCCGTCGCACAGAAACGGCCTCGGAATGTCGTGCTGGGAGCCGACACCGTCGTGGTCGTTGACCAGCACATCCTCAACAAGCCGGCTGATGCCGCCGACGCCGCCCGCATGTTGCGCCTGCTCTCCGGGCGCAGGCACGAAGTAATTACAGGCGTGTGTTTAGTAATCAAAGGGCAAGCAGCCGTAGCCAGCGAAACGACGCAGGTCACGATGAGCAAACTCACCGATAAAGACATTGCCGACTACGTTGCGACCAACGAGCCCATGGACAAAGCAGGAGCCTATGCCATTCAAGGCATTGCCTCCCGCTGGATTCCTCGCATTGAAGGCGATTACAGCAACGTGGTGGGATTACCGGTGGCGCTGGTGTTTCGAATGTTGCGCGAGTCTTCCGCTTTTACTGAGAACTGAGAACTCACAACTGGCCTCACGCCGTCGGCGGCTTCGGCGCGTCTTTATCCTTATCCTTCGCTTCAGGCTCTTTCATCGACGACTTGAAATTCCGGATGCCCTCGCCCAAACCTTTGCCCAGGTCGGCAAATTTACTTGGCCCGAAAAGCAACAGCGCAATCCCGATGATCAGCAGAATGTGCAGCGGCTGAAACAGTCCCTCACCCATAGAGCCTCCGGGGACACACTCCCATCGAACGGAGCAAAGCCTGACCCCAAATTGAATTCTAGGTTAGTTTGGACCCTTCGGTCAAAGCCTCATGTGCCGCCCGTCACAGCCCGGTGTGAATTCCATCACGCAAACTGTAACTTGCTGATTCCGAATCAGCTAACCTGGTTACACGGCTTCGATCAAGCGCGCGATCAGGGCGGCCCGCCGGGGCAACTCCGAGATCAGGATATGTTCGTGAGTAGCGTGGGCGCCATCGCCAACGCCGCCGAGACCGTCAAGAGTCGGAATTCCAAGGCCCGCAGTAAAATTGCCGTCGGAGCCACCGCCGACCGCCGCCTCTCCCAGCTTCCATCCCAGTTCACTCGCGATCACCCGGGCTTGAGCATAAAGCGCTGCCACTCCCGCAGTGCGTTCCATGGGAGGACGATTCATGCCCCCGGTGATTTCCATCTTGCATTTTCGATTCAAGGGATGCAGGCGGCGCATCTTCTTGTCGATTCCGGCCGCGTCCTGCATACGGGCGATGCGAACATCGACCTGCGCCACCGCTTCGGCCGGAACAACATTGGTCCGCGACCCGCCGCTGACAATTCCGACGTTTACCGTTAAGCCCTTCTTCAGATCGGTGAAGCTGGAGATTTTCTCGATCTGGCGCGCCAGTTCGACGATCGCGTTCACGCCTTTCTGGAAATCCAGTCCGGCATGAGTCGCCTTGCCCTTAACCTTCACCAGGTATTCGCCGACTCCTTTGCGCGCCGTCTTCACCGCGCCCAGCCGTCCATACGAAGGCTCGAGGACGAGCACCGCTGCGGCCTTCTTTGCCAGCGCTTCCGTGATGGCACGCGAAGAATCGCTGCCCACTTCCTCATCCGACACCAGGAACACGGTGACCGGGCGCGGCACGTTTCCGCGCCACTGTTGAAGGCCGGCCAGTGCCTCAAGCATCAGAACGATGCCCGATTTCATGTCGAGGACGCCAGGCCCGGTCAACTTGTCGCCCACCACGCGGCATGGCATGTTGGCGAGCGTGCCCAGTGGGTAGACCGTGTCGTAGTGGCCGAGCAGCAGCACCGGCTTCGCGGCCGACTTGCCCGCGAAGTCGACTTGCAGGTGATTGCCAAAGTCCTGCGCCGAGTGGAACTTAACGCCGCCGCCGAGCGCCGAAAATTTCCCCGCTACGGTTTCCGCCAGACGATCCACGGCAGCTTTGTTATCGCTGGGAGATTCGATCTCAACCAGTTCGCGGATGGTCGAGACGATAGCGTCGCGACGCTGCCTGAAATAGGCAAGACGCCGCTCCGCATCGGCGCTCGAAGGCGTCAGTGACTTGCCGGATGCGGAATTGACTTTGGAGGCTGAAATGGTTTCTTAACTCGCAGACCCGCGACTTCGAAAGCTGCTCGAAAAACTCCTTCATTGTAATTCATGCTCAGAGTAATTCACCCTCGGACAGTTGCCTTACCGAACCACCCCACAATCCATCCCACAACCTAATCGCGCCGAGAACCGCGCTTCACGGCAATGCTGTTGAAGCCGCACTTGGCTCCATGTAACCTGAGAATGCAAGATTGCGCGACTATGCCATCGACTTACTCCTATTCCGATGTCGCCAGCATGATCGATCATTCGCTGCTGAATCCCACATTAACGTGGAACCATCTCGAACACGGCATCTCGCTGGCGCTGGCCTACGGCGTGGCCAGCGTGTGCATCGCGCCCTACGCCTTGAAGCACTGCGCCGAACGTCTGCGTCGCGGCAATTCCAATGCTGATTCCAAAGTCCGCGCCAGCACCACCATTGGCTTTCCGCACGGCGTCCACGCCACCGCCACCAAACTGGCCGAGGTTCGCCAGGCCTTGGCCGATGGCGGCGAAGAACTCGACATGGTAGTGAACATCAGCAAGCTGCTGAGCGGCGATTGGCAATGCGTGGAGGACGAAATCCGCGCCGTCGTCGAAATCACCCATGCGGCGGGCCAGAAAGTCAAAGTCATTTTCGAAAACGCCTACCTCAATGACGCCCAGAAAATTCGGCTCTGCGAGATCTGCGGCAAACTGGGCGCGGATTGGGTGAAGACCTCAACCGGATATGCGCCAACCGGAGCGACCGATGCCGATCTGATCCTGATGCGAAAGCATTCCCCGCCTTCGGTCCAGGTAAAAGCGGCCGGCGGCATTCGCGACTTGGACGCGCTCCTCCGGGTTCGCGCGCTCGGCGTAACCCGCTGTGGCGCCACCCGCACGGCCAGCATGTTGGACGAAGCGCGCCGTCGCCTCGGCTTGCCCGTGATCGACTTTCGCGAAGCAACCGCCCCGCACCCGAAATAGAAGATCAACTCCTTCCAATCGCAAGAAAAGTGCCCGTAGGGACGGGCTCTGCCCCGTCCAGTCGAATCGCACTTCCAAAACGCCAAGCGCCCAGCCTCGGGTTCAAGCTCGTTTCTTTAATTCCTTCCCCCGATTTTTCCCCCGTGCCGACCCTTTCCCCGCCCTCGCTTTCGACGCCGCCGAACCTCGCGCCCCCGGCACCTTCCCGATTCTGGCATCCCGCGCCAGCACCAGTTCGCAGGCTCGCAACGCGCTCTCCTCAAAATCAGGAGCATCCGCCGGAAGCACCTGCCACCCCGTCACATCTCTCCCCAGCACTTCGATCGATCGCATGTTGGGAAACTCGCGCCGCAAACTCTCGTGGTGTTCCTTCGTCGTCGCCAGCCACACCCCGTTATCCGCCGTTCGATCGCGCGGGTATTTACTCCTGTCTTTGTCTCGCAGTATGAAAACGATCTTCTCCTCAACCATCTTCCGCTGAACGTTGTCCTCCACATACACCGCCAGACAGCCGAACATCGGCCGGGTCCGCGGCGAAAGCGCAGCGATCGCTTCCAGAACAAATTCATGCGGTACCGGCTTGCGCTGCTTCGCCGCAAACAGCGCCTCATCCGGCGTCAGGCTGGCCGACTTTCGACGTGACTTGTTCATACGAACAACGGTCAACTTCAGCGGGGAATTCAATCCAACTCTGCTGCCACGAAATACTGACTGTATCTCAACCAGCGTCGGCGGGACGAGTCACTTTTCCCGCGCCCTCCGTCCTTCACGGCCCTCCGAGTCCGCCGTGGTAAAGCTTTCCCCCAGGCTTCCGTTACAATCCCCCCGTGTCCGTTCCCCTGCAAATCGAAGCCACCCGCGGCTCTGCCCGCGCCGGCAAACTCGTCACTCCTCACGGAGAAGTCGAAACCCCAGTCTTCATGCCCGTCGGCACGCTCGCCTCCGTCAAAGGCGTTTCGCAGGATGTCCTGGAAGAACTAGGCGTCCAGATCCTGCTCAGCAACACCTACCATCTTTTTCTACGCCCCGGCATGGAAACGGTCCGGCGGATGGGCGGCCTGCACCGCTTCATGGCATGGGATCGCGCCATCCTCACCGATTCTGGCGGCTTTCAGGTCTTCAGCCTCAACGACCTGCGCAAGGTCAGCGAAGAAGGCGTGGCGTTCCGTTCCCACCTCGACGGCTCGTCGCATTTTCTGAGTCCGGAAAAAGCCATCGAAGTGCAAATCGGCCTCGGCGCTGACATCATCATGGCCTTCGATGAGTGCACCGAGTATCCCGCGACGGCCGAGCGCACGCGCTCTTCAATGGAACTCACGCTGCGTTGGGCCGGGCGTTGCAAAAAATATTTCGCGGAACACAAAAACGACGTGCCTTGGCGCGGCGAGGCTCACCCCGGCACCCAGGCCCTGTTCGGCATCGTGCAGGGCGGCATGGACCGTGAACTGCGCCGCGAATCGGCCCAACGCACCATTGAAATCGGGTTTCCCGGTTATGCCATCGGCGGCCTCAGTGTCGGCGAGCCCCGCGAACTTACCCGCGACATTGTCGAGTCCACCCTCGAGTCTCTTCCCCGCGATCAGCCCCGCTATCTGATGGGAGTCGGCACTCCCGAGGAGATTGCCCACTACGCCCAATCGGGCGTTGACATGATGGATTGCGTGCTTCCCACTCGCGCCGCCCGTCATGGATTGCTCTTTACCTCGGAAGGCAGAGTTTCGATCAAGCAGGCTCGCTACTCGCACGATGAAAGCCCGCTTGATCCCGCCTGCGAATGCCGCGTCTGCCGCCGCTATTCCCGCGCCTACCTCCGCCATCTCTACGCCGCCAACGAACTGCTCGCGCAGGTCTTGAATACGGTCCACAACCTCCACTACTACCTGGCCACCATGCGCACCGTGCGCACCTGGATTCGATCCGGCCCCGCGAATACCACCGGCGTTTCCCGGATATGAATTTCACTCCCAATTCCGCGCCTTCCCGGGAGCGCTACCCGCGCCGGCCATGGGGGCAGAGTTGACGGAGTGTGCGCGGGAAATGCCGGCAAATGATTGCCCCGCTAGTCGCCCCCGCGCAAGAGCTTTCGCCCCTGGAAACAATAGTTCTCATTGACGGCGGCTATCTTGGAGTCAACGCGAATAAGGCCAGCAAGCACTACAACCCTGACTTCATCGAAAACTCTTATTCAGCCAGCCGTTGCATTGATCGAATTGTTCTCGTAACGAACGATACCGACCGTGTTCCTGCGATGAAGTATGGACGGAAGGCTGGACTTCAAACGGTGATTATAGAACTGCCCAACGCAAAGCCCGCGCCGGAATTCGTGATGGCCGCTTTGACGCTCTTGAAATCACCCTGTTAAACTGATGAATTGCCATCCTACGTTTATTAAAGAAGGAAGCCTGTGCGCGCAGAAACCCGGCATCAACTGAAACAGGACCGCTTCAGCAAGGTCACCATCGAAGCGGCGGAAAACGCCGCTCACTGGAGCGCCGAGCACCAGACCAAGATCATTGTCGCCGTGATTGCAGTCGCCGCCATTGCGGCCATCGCGTTGGGCGGCTGGTATTACGTCAACTCCCAGGACGAAAAAGCGAGCGCCGAGCTTTCCACGGCCGTCCGCACTTTCGAGACCCCGATCCGCCCGGCTGGCGTCCCCGCGCAACCCGGGTACGACAGCTTCGCCTCAGCCCAGGAGCGGGCCACCGCGGCGCGCAAGCAATTCCAGGCCATCGTCGATCAATATCCCCGCACCCACACCGCCGATATGGCCCGTTACTTTGTGGGATTGGCCTCCACGCAACTGGGCGACAACGCTGCCGCCGAGCACAGCCTCCAGGAAGCCGCCGCTGCCTCCAATGGCGACCTCGCGGCCCTGGGCAAGTTTGCGCTCGCCTCGGTGTATCGCACCGAGAACAAAGACACGCAGGCCGTCGATCTTTATAAGCAGTTGATCGACAAGCCCACCCTCGTTGTCAGCAAGGCCACCGCCGAACTTGAACTCGCCGAATTCTACGAATCGCGCCAGAAACCCGATGAAGCCAGGAAAATGTACGAGCAGGTAGAAAAAGAAAATCCTGCCACCGAAGCCGCATCCCTCGCCCAGCGCCGGACCGCGGCCCTCAAGAAATAATCCCGCGAACCCGATCTTAGTGGAGGCCGGGCGCTAGACGGCAATACGCCGCAGACACGCGATCAGCCGCCCGCCATCCTCAATCGTGTTGTAGACATGCGGCGTCACTCGAATCGAACTCCCCCGCACGCTGACGAACACCTTCTCCCGCGCCAGCATCTCCGGTAATTCCCGCGGAATTCCCTCTCTCCTCCGCAATGCCAGGTAGTGAGGCGCTCGCCACGGTTCAGCCGGAGCCGAGAATCCCACCTCCTCCGCGCCTGCCGCCAGTTGACGGTTGAGCCCGCCCACCGTCTCCGAAATCCGCGCCACGTCCCACTCCAGCAGCTGTTTCATGGCGCGCACGGCCGGCGGCAGCAACGCGAAGTTCGAGCGCTCCCCCATGTCAAAACGCCGCGCGCCCGCGTCGTAGCCTTCCGTGTAGAGGATGAGGCTGGAAAAATCGCGCGCATTGGCGCGCTGAATCCAGTTCTCCTCCAGCGGCCTCCCCCCCTGCCATTTCGGAGCGACATACATCAGCCCCACGGAATAAGGCCCCAGCAGCCATTTGTAGTTGGCGGCGATGGCGAAATCCGGCTGCACTTCGCGCACGTTGAAAGGCAGCGCGCCCAGCGATTGCGTCAGATCGAGGGCCAGCGCCGCACCGATCCTGCGGCAAGCTTCCCCGATGCGAACCAGATCGAGCTTTCCGCCGCTGGTCCAGTGCACGTGCGGCAGCGCCGCGATCGCCACCTCGTCCGTCAGGGCATTCAGGACCGCCGCCGTCCAATCGTGACCTTCCGGCCACGCCACCACTTTCAGCGCCGCACCCGTTTCCTCCGCCCGCCGCTGCCATGCATAGTAGTTGGAGGGAAACTGCTCCTCGAGCACCAGAATCCTCCGGCCTTTCCCGATCGGCAAATTTCGCGCCGCCGTGGCGATGCCATAACTGGCCGACGGAATGATGGCAATGTCTTCGGCCGTGCCCCCCACTACTTGCGCCGCCGTGGCTCGAAATTCATCGGATCCGGTAAAAAATTTCTCGGGCGTGAGCTCCCAGGGATGCGCTTTGCGGGCCAGCGCCGTGTTCCCCGCCTCGATCACCGGCTTCATCAGCGGCGACATGTAGGCGCAATTGAGGTAGGCAACATCGTCCGGAATATCGAAGAGATGGCGCTTGCAGGGAAGCATGGGCTAGTCTTCTTTCTTGGCCAACAGTGTATCAATGCAGAGGAGGTCGCCGCGATGAGTCGAATCAAATTGCACGTTGCATTCCGCTTGCTGGCAGTGCTGCTGGCGGCGAGCGCGATCGCGCAGACGGGTCACCCGGGGGGCGCTGGTTCCGCATACCCGTCTCCGCTTGCTTTCAAACGCGCTGACAAATTGCGCCGCGGAATCAACGCCAGTGAATGGTTCGCCCAGGTCTATGACAAGCGCGGCTACACTCCCGAACATTTTCAGGCTTGGACGACCGCCGACGACCTCGCCCTGATCCAAGCGATGGGCTTCGATCACGTGCGTCTGAGCGTCAACCCGCAACCCATGTTCAACCCGCAGGAGCCCAATAAAATTCCCGCCGACTATCTCGGCCATCTGGATGCCGCCCTGAAAATGATTCTCGACCACGGCCTGGCCGTCGTCATCGACCTCCATCCCGAAAGCGACTTCAAGGCGCGTCTCGCCAAAGAGGACGACGACGACTTTGTCGAACGCTTCGCCGACTTCTGGCGCGCCCTCGCCGCCCACTACTCCACTTGGGATCCCGACCGCGTCTTCCTCGAAATCATGAACGAGCCGGAATTAACCGACCCGTATCGCTGGCTCGGCGTGCAGATGAAGCTGGCCGCGGCCATCCGCCAGGGTGCGCCCGCGCACACCATCATCGCCGCCGGCGCGCGCTGGTCCGATGACGACGATCTGCTTTTCCAGGAGCCGCTCCGCGATCCGAATGTCATCTACAACTTCCATTTTTACGAGCCTCACATCTTCACCCACCAGGGTGCGACCTGGAGCGCCTATTCCTGGCACTGGCTGCGCCGCCTGAAATATCCGTCGGATCCAGAACAAGCGGAAAGCGTCGCCGCGCTGGTTCCGAACGAAGCCGACCGGCTGCACGTAATCCGCTATGGCCATGAGCACTGGGACGCCGCCCGCATGGAATCCGAAATGAAGCAGGCCGCCGCATGGGCGCGCCGCCGCGGCGTTCCGCTGCTGTGCAACGAGTTTGGCGTCTTTCGCGACTTCGCCGACCCCCAGGACCGCGCTGCCTGGCTGCACGACGTGCGATCCGCCCTTGAACACAACGGAATTGGCTGGACCATGTGGGACTACTCCGGATCGTTTGGCGTAGTCACCAAAAAAGATGGGAAGACGGTGGTGGATGATTCCGTGCTGCGCGCGCTCGGGATGAAGTGAGTGGCCAGGGCGTCACTGCCTGGAGGAATCCCTCGCGATTCAGTGCGGTCTTCAAATCCTCTGCGTCTTCCACTTTCCCCGCTTGAACAGCACCGCGCTCGCCCCGGCGATCGAGCATTCGGCAATCACGATGGCAATATACACACCGTTGGAATGCAGGCGCATCGGAATCGCCAGCCAATACGCCAGCGGGATTTCCAACAGCCAGAAGCCAAAGAAATTTACGACGGTGGGTGTGACCGTGTCGCCGGCGCCGTTGAAAGCCTGCATCATGACCATGCCGTAGGCGTATCCGATGTTGCCGTAGCTGACGATGCGCAGACAGGTCGCCGCCAGCGGAACAACCGCCGGATCCTGGGTAAACAGCCGCGCGATCGGCTCGGCCATTAAAATGAAGAACACTCCTACCGACCCCAGAAAAAGCATGTTGTAGAAACCGGTGCGCCAGACGGCTTGCTCGGCGCGCTCGGGCTTGTTGGCTCCTAGATTCTGGCCAACCAGAGTGGCGGCAGCGTTGCTGAGTCCCCACGATGGCAGGATCAGAAACACGACAATGCGTATGGCGATGGTGTAACCCGCAAGCGCGGCGGCGCCGAAGACGCTCACGATGCGCACCAGCCCGATCCAGCTGGTGTGGGCGATGGCAAATTGCAGGATTCCCGTCAAAGACACGCGCACCAGCCGCCACAGCACGCTGAAATTCACCCGAACCTGCCGCGTCAGGATGCGGATGCGTTCGGTTCCGCGCAGCAGGCGGTAGAACTGGTAGGCCACTCCGATGCTGCGTCCCGTGAAGGTGGCGAGAGCCGCGCCGGTTACGCCCAGACGTGGAAAAGGTCCCAGTCCGAAAATCAGACAGGGATCGAGAATCAGATTGATGATGTTCGAAACCCACAGCAGACGCATGGCGATGGCGGCGTCACCCGCTCCGCGGAAGATCGCATTGTTGAGAAACAGCATCAGGATGGCGCCACTGCCGCCGAGCGCAATTCGGGCATAGCCGCCGCCGGTCGCGACAATCTCCTCCGGAGCGCCCATCAGGCGCAGTAACTGGGGCGCGTAAATGAAACACGGAATCCCGATTGCGATGGACGTGGCGAGCCCCAGCAGAATTGCCTGCACTCCAGCCACCGCCCCGCCCTGCGGGTCTCGCTCTCCAATACGCCTCGCCACCATTGCGGTGGTAGACAAGCTCAATCCGATGCCCACGGCAAAAACCAGGCTCAGCAGTGATTCGGTGAGTCCCACGGTAGCGACGGCGTTGGCGCCGAGACGGCCAACCCAGAAAACGTCGACCACCGCGAACAGCGATTCCAGCACCATCTCGAGGACCATGGGCACGGCGAGCAACAGAATCGCGCGGTTCAGGTTTCCCGTCGTGTAGTCCTGATGAGAGCCCTTGATCGCTTCCCACAGCGAACTCCACAGGCCGCGCTCGGGCGCGGGTGGCGGAGTGTCAATTGCGGTCACACCTTCCATAAATTACCTGGCAGACTTTCTACGCGTCGCTTCCGCTGAAGTAAGGTTGCACGACGGCGTGGCTGGAACAATTAGGGACTGATGAAGATAAGACGTCCGCGAGAGCGGATTAAGAGTAAGAGAATGGCGTATTAGAGGCGGTCGAACATCGTGGAATCCTTAGCGGGCTGGCGGGCCTGACAATACGAAATTGCGGTCGGAACCGCCGTGCGTGAGGAATTATAGCCGCAACTCAATCGGCCCGGCAAGCGCGTCGAAACCGAGCAACGACTCAGTCCAAACTCCCCTGCTCAATCACCACATTTTCCCGCACCATCAGCCGATGCGCCGCCATTTCGCGCAGTTTGGGCAGCACTCGGTTCACATGCTCGTCGGTATCCACGAATGAGATCACCACCGGCAACTGGCCTCCGGCTTCGACAAGGTGCGCGGTGTGGATTTTGCCGCGCCCCAGAAAACCGGCCACGGCGTGAAACGCTACCGCTCCAAAAGAATTTTCTTCCCGCAGATACTTCAGGATTTCCAGATGCAGCGGACGATGATGCCAGGAATCGCCCTCGGTCAGATAGATGGTGACTTGAACCGCCATGTGTTTACCGCTTGCCATTCTACAACCCCCGCGCCAGCGCTGCGCCCGCCAAAACTCCGGCCAGGCAGAGACCGTTGCTGGCCACCATGTTGATGCCGCTCAGCAGCCACTGTCCCTGCTCCATCAGCGCGAAGCTCTCGAAGGCGTAACTGGAGAACGTCGTATACGACCCGCAGAAGCCCACCGCTACCAGTAACCGCCAGCGTGGATCGAGCAGCGCGCGCTCCGTTGAAAAGACCAGAAAGAATCCCAGAATCAGGCTGCCCGTGACATTAATCAGTAGCGTGCCATACGGAAATGCCGAGGCATAATTCCGCGCGATCACCGTGCTTAGAAAATACCGGGCGCTGGCTCCGACAACGGCGCCAAGCCCAATCCAGACATAGTTGGAAAGATGGGTCGAGAAATAGTTCGAGAGAGAGTTGAGCTGAAGGTTGGCGCTCACCACGGAGTCCTCCTGCAAAGTTCTGTAGGAGTTATCAGCCCGCGGGCGGTTAACGGCGAACTCCATCGCCTGGTTTGATTAAAATAAAGCCTGAGTATAAACCACAGGAGCCGCGCCAGCAGAGATGACCTCCGTGCAAATCCAGTCGCGAAAATTGGACTGGAAATCCTCCGCCAGCCCCCTAAATTCAAACTGAGTCACGACCACTGGTAGTATCCTGATTCGACACTTGGGCCGTCCCCTTGCATTAAATTAAAGAGAGAGCATTTTAAGGAGAGCTCTGTGGGCGCAAAAGAGAAAGAGAAAGGGAAAATGCACTCAATCGGCCGGCCCGTCCCCGAGTTGCCGGTCGCTGATGTCGAACGCGCACAACAGCATTACCGGGATGTACTCGGCTTTGAGATTGGATGGCTTTACCCCGGCAAGGAAATTGGGGCCGTGTCCCATGGGGATATGGGGCCAGTATTTTTCCGCAAGAAGAAGCCCCCGTTCGAACCGGCCGTTCACTGGGTGTTCGCTGAAGATATCGATGCCTCGTACCAGGAACTGAAGTCCTCAGCTGCCAACATCGTCGATCCTCTGGAAAAAAAGCCTTGGGGATTACGCCAGTTCACCGTACAGGACCTGGACGGGAATCTCTTCTATTTCCACCATGACTAACCAAACCTCGCATGCCCCAGCTACTGGAGCGGGCAAATTATCGGCCGTGGAGCGGAAAGGATCTGGTGACCCCCAAGCCTACGGGCAGCGGAGGGCGAGCGGCGGCGTAAATGAGGCATTTGGTTGATTTCATATTGCGCTTCATCGTCGCCGGTCTCGCCGTATGCGTGTCTATGATCTTGGGAGTGCTCGTTTTCTGGGCTATTGGCGGCTTTCTATTTCACAGGGGAATCATCAACGACGCGACCCTCTTTGGGTTTCCGCTTTATGGACCATATCCAGGATTTATCGTCGGTGGTTCGCAGTAATCATGATTGGCAAGCAAGATTCAAAGTAGCCCTCTACCTGCCCCCACCTTGGCTTGACAGCGTTATTTACCCCCTTTATCCTTACTTATTGCTCCCTGGGAGACTTCCGTCTCTGTGCGCACTTCCGCGGGCCTTTGCGGTAATTGGAGTGGGGGCGGCGGAGGTTCCGGTTCCATGTTCATCGAGCTCAAAGATCTTGAGATTCACCCGGTCGATTTCCGGGAGGAGTTCAGCCCCGGTGTGATTGACCTGGGCGAGGAAGTCCGGCAGCGTTCGGTCTTGCGCACCGAAGGCCGGGCCGATCTCGTCGAAGAACATCACGGTAAACACAAAGTCGTGCAGGATATCCGGATCAAGGGCAAGCTGCAAACCAGCCTCGAAGCCGCTTGCGCCCGCTGTCTCGATCCCGTGCTGCACGAAGTCGAGCGCAGCTTCGATCTGCTCTACCGGCCGCTCGGAACCGACTCCGGACACGCCGAGCTTTCGGTCACCGACGCCGAGGCCGAAATCGGCTATTACGAGGGCGAAGGCTTGTTGCTCGAAGACACCCTGCGCGAGCAGGTGCTTCTCGCCTTGCCGTTGCGGACCCTTTGCCGCGAAGATTGCAAAGGATTGTGTCCGCACTGCGGCGGGAATTTGAACGAAGTTCAGTGCTCCTGCGTGGACGAGGTCGAGGATCCTCGCTGGTCGGTCCTGAAAGAAATTCGCACCAAACTGAATCAGTGACCGGGAACTGAGAACCGGGAACTGAGAACTTAAAAAGGAATCATCATGCCCAATCCGAAACGCAGACATTCCCAGAAGCGCACCGCCACCCGCCGCGCCCATGACTCGCTCTCCAAGCACTCCCTGTCGGAGTGCCCGAACTGCCATGAGCGCAAGATGCCGCACCGCGCCTGTCCCAAGTGCGGAACCTACAAGGGCCGCGAAGTGGTAGAGGTCGAAGAAAAGTCCTAGTTCCTTCTTCCATCATCCTCCATGCCTAGCGTAATCGCACTCGATGCGATGGGGTCCGACAAGGCGCCGAAGCCGGAGATCGAAGGCGCATTACAGGCGGCGCGTCATCACTACGTCCGCGTGCTTCTGGTCGGGCCCGAAGCCCAGTTGCAGACCGAACTCGCGCGCTATCCCGGAGCCCGGCGTCTGCCCATTGAAATTGTTCATGCCAGCGAAATCATCGCCATGGACGACAAAGTGGACGCCATCCGCGCCAAGCGCGATTCCTCCATCCGCGTCGGATTGCGGCTGGTGCGCGAGGGGCAGGCCGCGGGCTTCGTCACCGCCGGCAATACCGGAGCCGCCATGGCCACCGCGAAGGTGGTGCTCGGCGCGTTGCCCGGCGTCGATCGTCCCGCGCTCGCCGCCGCCTTTCCCACCGTCCTGAACACGGCCGCGGTGTTGCTCGACGTCGGCGCGAACGTCGATTGCACCGCCAATAATCTTGAGCAGTTTGCCGTGATGGGAGATATTTACTGTCGCTCGATTTTCGGCATGAAGCATCCCCGGGTGGGTTTGCTTTCCATCGGAGAAGAAGAAGGCAAAGGCAATGAACTGACCCGCACCGCCTTTCAATTGCTCAAGCGCCTTCCCATCAACTTCATCGGCAACGTCGAAGGCCGCGACTTATACAACGGACATGTCGACGTCATCGTGGCCGACGGATTTGTAGGCAACGTTGCCCTTAAGACTTCAGAAGGCGTGGCTCGCCTGGTGCGTGCCGTGCTTAAGGAAACTCTGAAGTCGACCATCACGCGCCAGGTGGGCGCCTATCTTTCAAGGAACGCCTTTTCCGATTTCAAGAAGCGCCTTGATCACACCAATTATGGTGGCGCTCCCTTGCTCGGCGTAAAAGGCGTCTGCATCATCACCCACGGATCGTCGAATACCAATGCCATCAAGAACGCAGTGCGCGTCGCGGCGGAATTCGCCGAAGGCAGAGTGAATGAAACCATCGAACGCGAACTGGCGGAGCTGAGCGTGACCGCTCCGATGTGAGCCTTTCATCGTGTCGTAGACTTGCTTTGAAAGGGCACGGCTTCAGCCCCTGAGCAACGTGTCCGCTTACCAGCCCGGTCCATAACGACCATAACGAGATGATTTCATAACAACCGCAATTTCGTCCGTTGAGCGCGAAGATCAAGAGCGTCGCCTATCCCGAAAATGACGCCCGACAAAGCGCAAAGCACTTTTTTCTCCTCACAACCAACATGTGACGAATAATCATTGACTTAAGGCCCGCCGTGCAAGAAAATAAGAGTCTTGATTGGGGCAGTTTCGAGGTCCGTCCGCAAGCCCAGACGACCGTCGAAGCTGCCCCAAACCCATTTTCAGCGACTACTTTCTCGTTAAGTCATTATTATTGAATACTTTATAGGAAGCACCCTGGTTAACTCGTTGATTCTAATCGCTAACATCTTGTTAAGTCCTTACTGCTGAATATTTTACCCGCAAGTCATTATTTTCGAATACTTTGCCAAGAAACAATGGCTAACTTGGCTAACCATTTGATTCTAATAGACAGAGAAAAGAGGGGGGTACCCCCAGGCAGCTCCTAAGATGACAAATTCAACCTTCTCAATTGCTTTTCTCTTTCCCGGCCAGGGTTCGCAATTCGTTGGTATGGGGAAGGAATTGGCCAACAACCATCCGGTGGCGCATCAGACCTTTGAAGAGGCCGACGATGCGCTCGGCTACAAGCTCTCCCAACTTTGCTTTGAGGGTCCTGAAGAACGGTTAAAACTGACCGAGGTCACGCAACCCGCAATCCTGACTACGTCGGTCGCGGCGTGGCGCGTGCTCCAGGAAAAAGGTCTGAAGCCGGATTTTGTCGCCGGACACAGTCTGGGTGAATATTCGGCGCATGTCGCCGCCGGCACTCTAACCTTCGCCGATGCCGTGCGGACGGTTCGCAACCGCGGCAAGTATATGCAGGAAGCTGTGCCCGTCGGAGTGGGCGCGATGGCCGCGATTCTCGGCATGCCTCAGGAAAAAGTCAGCGAGATTGCCGGCGAAGCCGCCCAGGGAGAAGTTTGCCAGGCCGCCAACATCAATTCGCCCGAGCAAATCGTGATTTCAGGAAACACCGATGCCGTCGGTCGCGCCGTCCGGTTAGCCACCGAACGCGGAGCCAAGAAGGCCGTGAGCTTGCCCGTCAGCGCCCCTTTTCATTGTTCGCTGATGCAACCCGCCCAGGATCGTCTCGCCCCCGACCTCGAAGCCCTGCCCTTTCACCAGCCCTCATGCCCGGTTGTCTGCAATGTCGATGCCGCCGTCGTGGATTCCGCCGAAACCTCGCGCCAGGCCCTGATTCGCCAGGTAACCGGCACGGTTCGCTGGGAGCCGTCGGTCCGTCTGCTCATCCATCGGGGCGCCAGCCTCTTTATTGAAGTCGGTCCCGGCAAAGTTCTCTGGGGACTCATGCGCCAGATCGATCGCTCCAAAACCTGCGCCACCGTCGGCGATGGAGCATCCTTGCAAAGGACCCTGGAGCAGATCGCCGCCATCGCAGCCTAACCGTCAGGTCGTTTCCGCCAGCAACCATCTCGCAGCCTGGATGGGAATCGTTTCTAGTACGGATACACCGTCAGCGTCTTGTCGGATTTCTGTACGAACATGCGCGCATGTTCGGCCCGCTGATTCACAATGACCTCAACCACTACCCCACCACCGCCGAATCCCCTGGTGTTGGCCGATCCGTAGATGCTGTGCGACTTGATCAGTCCCCACTCGCCGCCCGGTCCCCAGTCCCGATAAAAATCCGCGTAGGTGTACTGCGAATACTTCTGCTGATGCTGGCGCCAGCCCGGATCGTGGAAATAAACGCCGTAGGCTGTCTCGTAATCCTGCCCCTGCAGCGCGGCAAAAAATTTGTCCACCGCATGCTCTTCCGGCCAGTTGCGATACATCCAGGCCAGACCGGCAAGCGCGATCACGGCCACAATCGTAACCGCAATCGTGATCTTCCGCCGCCGCGCCTTCGCGGGATCGTAGGTGGGAGCATCCAGCAGGGTCATATCTTCCCTAAGCATAACGGATTTCCGCACCATAAAGGTAGGCGAGATGCCTGCGCGTCTTCCAACCCACTTGCCTATCGGCTCTTGCCGTCTGCCCCTGTTTGCCTAAAGCGACGGGTCGAACTGCCGATGTACAAAATGTCAGACAGAAATTTGGGCTGAATTCTTCGTTCCGATTCTCTGGCGGACTGTGCCTACCGCGGATGGTGGAAATCTATGGATAAGATTCGAGCGCTCATTGTGGATGATTCCTCGGTGATGCGCAAAATAGTCGAGCGTTCGCTGCGCCAGGCCGGCGTGGAACTGGAAAAAGTCGTCGAAGCTTCGAACGGGGCCGAAGCCCTCGTCGCTCTACAGCACAATGTCGTTGACCTCATCCTCTGCGATATCAATATGCCCGTCATGGATGGACTGGAATTTGTCCGCCAATCCGCTACCGTGGAAAACGCCAAAGGCGTTCCGATCGTGATGATCACGACCGAAGGCAGCGAGTCCCATGTCGTGCAAGCCCTCTCTGCCGGCGCCCGCGGGTACATTCGCAAGCCCTTTACTCCCGAGCAGGTGAAAGAGCACGTGGTCTCAGTCCTGGGGAAAAAACTATGAGCGTGGATAGGTCGTTTGTCACGCGATCGAAGGAAGAGAACTGGATGCCCGTTCTCGAACTTGCAGTCGAGGAAGTTTTCGAGATCATGGTGGGCTGTCGGGTGAAGCCGGTGGCCCAAACCGAGCACCCGCCGAACGAGGAATACACCGCCATGATCGGCTTGGCCGGGGCTCTCTGCGGAATTCTTACCCTTTCCTGTAATGCCCAGACCGCCCGCCAGATTGCCCGCAGCATGCTGGGGGGCACGGACAACGCCGACACTGAGGTTGCGGACGCGCTCGGGGAACTCTGCAACATGATTGCCGGAAACTTCAAGAACAAACTGGCAGGCACTGACGAACGATGCATGCTGAGCGTTCCCACCGTCATCAGCGGCGGAGAATACAGCTTTCATTCCCTGGCCGATGGGTGCTCCGTGGCAACCGTCCTGCTCTTTGAGGACGCGCCCGTCGCAGTGCGCCTGCAATTGCAAAGCTGATCCCCAAATCGCGAGTTTCCTTATGAAATCTTTGCCGGGATTGCGGCTTTCACCCGGCAAGGGTTGCCGCGCCCGCGCCGCATAAGCCGCTTCCAATGTTGCGCCGCGAGCCGCCCTTCCTAAACGGCTCAGAACACAGTCAACTTTGAAAATTCCTCCCGCTTCGTCATGGCGCTTGGCTTGCTCCTGTCTTACCACCAGCACAAGGAGCCAAACGTGGACAGCGGATTTTATGCGGCGTGCGCCGGACTGCGCGCCGAGAGCCAGGCGCTCGAAGTGGTGGCCCACAATCTGGCCAATCTGAATACCGCCGGGTTCCGCGGCCAGCAGACAAACTTTCAGTCGCTGGTGGCCGTATCCGGTCCCGGAGTCTCCCGTGCGTTCAACCAGCTTGCGAGCGCGTGGCCGAACTCAATGCCGACTTCGCTGGTCAGCTCCGCGCTCAATTCGGCGGTCAACAATTTTGGCGTGCTCGAAGGGTCGCATCTGGATCGAACCGCGGGCAATCTGCAAACTACCGGAAATCCGCTCGACGTCGGCATCGAAGGCGCTGGCTTCTTTGCCATTCAGACCGCGCGCGGCACCCGCTACACACGCAATGGAAGTTTTAAAGTATCGAGCGGCGGCGTGCTGCTGACGGCGGCGGGCGACCCCGTGCTCGGCGACCCCGCCCTGGGACCGAAAGCGCTGATCAACGTGCCGCCGGGAATCGTATCCATCGCTTCCGATGGGACGCTGTCGGTCAACGGCGCCATTGCGGGCACCATCCGGCTGGTGGATTTTGCCCCCACCACCACCCTTAGCGCGGAAGGCGAAACCCTGCTGGCCGCGCCCGAGGGGAGCGCGAAAGCCGCGTCCCAGCCGACCCTTCGGCAAGGCGCGCTCGAAACTTCCAACGTCAATTCGATCAGCGCCATCGTGACCCTGATTGGAGTCGAACGCCAGGCCGAAATGATGCAGCGCGCGCTCTCGCTGTTCGACACCGAGTTTGAGCAGATTGCCAGCAACACCCTGGCAAAAGTCTAGGAGGAACCCATGTTTCGAGCGCTCTACACCGCCGCCAGCGGCATGCAGGCCCAGCAAACCAATCTCGATACCATCGCCAACAATCTGTCGAACTCCAGCACCGCGGGTTTCCAGAGCCGCCGCATGCAGTTTCAGGATCTGATCTACCAGAACATGGTGATGCCGGGCGCGGCGGCCTCGCAGCAGACCACCGTCGCCGACGGCCTGCAGGTTGGATTGGGCACCCGCTCGGCGGCGTCCGAGATCATCCAGTTGCAGGGCGACCTCAGCCAGACCGGCAACCCGCTCGATCTGGCCATCGAAGGCCAGGGACTGTTTCAAGTGCTGTTGCCGACGGGAGAGACCGCTTACACCCGCAGCGGCGAATTTCATATGGACGCGCAAGGCAACGTGGTCACCGCCGCCGGGAATCCGATCCAGCCGGCATTGACCATTCCGGCGGGCGCCACCACGGTCACCATTGCGGCCGACGGCACCGTGTCGGTCACCCTCGCCGGCCAGACCGCGGCGCAGCAGGTGGGCAGCCTGCAGCTGGCCCTGTTCCCGAATCCCGGCGGACTCAACAGCGTGGGCCAGAATCTGTATCTCGCCACCACGGCTTCGGGCGACGCCGCCGTCGGCACGCCGGGCGGCAGCGATGGCCTGGGACAGGTCGAGCAGGGGTATCTGGAGCAGTCGAACGTAAGCGTGGTCGATGAGTTCATCAACATGATCGTGGCCCAGCGCTCCTACGAAGCCAGTTCGCGCGTGGTCGAGGCCGCCGACCAGATGTTCCAGTTGGTCAACCAGATGGGCAAATAGGAGCTTCGAATTGACGACTTCATCTCGAGCCGTATCGCGATCGGTATCGGCAGCAGCTTGCCGAAAGCCGGTCTGCCAAAACTCGATCTACCAAACAACGGTCTGCCCGACAACGATCTGCCCGACAACGATCTGCCCGACAACGATCGCCGCCTTCCTGTTTCTGGGATTGCTATCGGGGTCGTGCTTCATGCCCGCGCTCTGGGCAGAAGAGTCGCGTACGGCGCCCGGAATTTTGCCGACCCCTATTACGCGGCAGGAAGTGTGGCAGGCCGTGGTGGACGACCTGCGGGGACGAGGGCTGGCCGACGGGCAGTTGCCGCGAGCCGGCGATCTGGATCTGCCGGGAGCGGTTCCGGCCCATGCCGGGCGGACGTTGCGAGTCACTGCGTCCTGCTGGGACGAAGGGCCGCGACGCACCCAGTTTCGTCTGGAATGCGGTCAACCTGGGCAATGTCTGCCCTTCTTCGTGTATGCGCGCGCCTCGGCAAATGGGGGGGCGGGGACGTGCCGGTATGAGGCGAAGTCGCGGGCGGCGCTGAAGGACGCACCGGAACCTGCGGTTCACTCGCTGCCGCCGACGATCCGCAATGGAGACCGCGCGACCGCGGTGTTCCTCAGCGAACGTATGCGGATGACCGCTACCGTGACTTGCCTCGATCATGGCCGGGAAGGAGACGTGATCCGGGCGCGGGCTCCGGATGGACATGTTTTCCGAGCGCGAATTTCCGGTCCCGCGCTGCTCGAAGCTTTGCCGCAGTAACCGCCATGCCGAGGAACGGAGTTGCCCCGTTCTTGCACCCGGGAAAAAAGTGATAACGAAACGAACGAACGAACCAAGAATAGAAAAATAGATTGATAGAAACGATCGATAGATAGATAGATCGATAGATAGATCGATCGATAGCGAGAAAGAAAGCGGGACCATGAAAACGCTGCTGTGTTGCCTGCTCCTGCTGACGAGCACCGAGCTGAATGCGTCCAAGCGCGATACCAAGGACGGCGGTCTGGCGAAATATCTCGCCCGGCTGCAGGTGGCGCAACCGGCCGCGCCGCCGCTGACTCTGGGGAGCATCTGGGTGGATTCCGGACGCATGGCTGCGCTCAGCGCCGATTACAAGGCCATGAATGTCGGCGACCTGCTGGAGATTGTCGTGGTGCAGGGCGTGACCTCGACGAACTCCAATGCGGTGAGCACCAACCGCACCCTGAACACCAGTTCCGGCATCAGTTCTCTCCCCGGCAAGATCAAGGTTGGGGGCGTGGCCAGCCTGCTCGGACTGAATTCCTCCGAGGCCCTGGCCGGCAAGGGTGCCGCTTCCACGGCCACGAACGTGACCACGAACCTATCGGGAAGGGTGGTCGCGGTTCTCGCCAGCGGCAACCTGGTAGTCGAAGCCGAGCGCGTGATCGACATGAACCATGAGAAGCAGACCATCGTGTTGCGCGGAGTGGTCCGGCGCGGCGATATCGGGCCGAACAATACGGTCGCTTCCGATGCGGTCGGCGACCTGGAACTGGAAATTAAAGGTAAGGGCGTGGTCTCGGACGGAGTCCGGCCGCCGCGCCAGTGGCTGCGCACGATTCTGAGTTTCCTGGATTTCTAGTTCTTTTTAGGAGCGTGACCTCATGCCCGCTGTCTCGAATCGTATCCCAACCTTGGTTTTCGCGCCCCGCGCCGCGCCTCTGGTCGTGCTCGTTCTCGGTCTGGTGGCCGGGCTGCTGAGTACGCCGCTTTCCGCAAGCGAACCCGTCGCCATCAAAATCCGCGACCTGACCAGCGTCGAAGGCGTGCGGGAGAATCCCCTGATCGGGTACGGCATGGTGGTGGGGCTCACGCGCACCGGGGACAGCCAGCAGACCGTTTTCACCACGCAGACTCTGGCCAATATCATGCAGCGCATGGGAGCGCAGATCCCTCCCGCGACGGCGCGGGTGGCGAATGTGGCGTCGGTGTTTGTGACCGCCAACCTGCCGGCATTTGCCCGCCCCGGCATCCAGGTGGATGTCACGGTCTCCTCGATCGGCGACGCCAAGAGCCTCGAAGGCGGATTGCTGCTGCTGACCCCGCTCTATGGCGCGGACGGTTTGGTCTATGCCGCCGCCCAGGGTCCGGTGGCCGTGGGAGGATATGCCGTGGGGGGGACGGGCGCGAGCAAGCAGATGAATCATCCCACCATGGGAAGAATTCCGGCGGGAGGCCGGGTGGAACGCAGTCTGGGGTTCGATTTCAACCGCCTGGCTCCGGTGTCGTTGCTCTTGCGCGAACCCGATTTTTCAACCGCCGGCGAAATCTCCGACGCCATCAATCGTGACTTCGGACACGTCGTCGCCAGCGCCCGCGATGGCGGACGCGTGGAGGTCGATGCCGCCGCGACCGGGATCGCGAACCTGACCACGGTGCTGGCCCGAATCGAAAACCTGACGGTGCCGGTGCAGCGCCGCGCCCGCGTCGTGCTCAATGAACGGACGGGAACCATCGTCATGGGCAGAGACGTACGTCTGGGTGCGGTTTCGATCCTGCATGGCGGATTCTCGGTGCAGATTTCGACGGAGTATTCCGTGTCCCAGCCCGCAGCCCTCTCGGCGGGAAAAACCGAAGTGGTCCACGAGACCGAGTTGAAGACCAAGGAAGCTCCGGCGAAGCGTCTCGAGATCGGAGAAGGCGCCAGCATCGACCAGCTCGTCAGCGGATTGCAGAACATGGGTGCAAGCGCGCGCGATGTGATTTCGATTCTGCAGGCGATCAAAGCGGCCGGAGCGCTCGATGCCGACCTCGAGGTGATCTGATGCGACGCTGACGAACAGCGAACAGCTAACGATGAACGACGAACGACGAAATCACCACCGGAGACCATCATATGAAGATTATCCTCGCCGCGACTTCTGTCCCACCGCCGGCCGCCAAACTTCCCAACGCGAAAACGCTGGCCAAGAACCAGAAAGCCGCGCGCGACTTTGAAGCCATGTTGCTCACCCCGGTGCTCGACTCGCTGCAGAAGACCTTTGCCGGCAACTCCGCCGATGCTAAGACGGTCGGGGCAAGCGACTATCGCTCCATGGCCACCCAGGCGCTCGGGCAGTCCATCGCCGCCCGGGGCGGGATTGGCATCGCACGGCTCATCTTGCGCCATTTGGAGGCACCTAAGGTATCGCAAGGCGACTGAACGGGGGTTTGGCTTCATACCCTAAAGTTTTCCCCGGACGTGCCGATATTAGATGTTAGAGCCAGAGGTTAGAGCCGGGATGAGCGTTAGACCCCTGGCCCCGACCTCAAGACTTGCATGGAATCTGCCGATGGAATAGGCAGTAGGGGATGGAAAATCTATGAGAGTCAACCTCACGACGTTTGGAGTGGAGCCACCGGAATCGGGCAAGCCGGGCCGCGCGGCGCAAAACAGTGCCGCCTCGACCGCCGGGGCAACCGTCAGCGGGGCAAGCCGGACGACCACCCCATCGGCCGCCGACCAGGCCAGCTTCTCGTTCGATCAAGCGCGGGTGCAATCGCTGACGGCTCAGGTTCTCGCGCAACCTGAAATTCGTCAAGCCAAGGTTCAAGGGCTGCAACAGGCGATTGGCAAAGGCGAATATTCGGTTCCACCCAGCCAGATTGCCGCCGCCATCGCGGGCGAACTGGCCGGCGTCCAAGGGTAAAGGTTGTCGAAACGACAGGAACCACGATTTCAGCAACGATGACGTGACGATGGCATGATTTGTGGAGTGCGTTATGGATCCCCTAATTACAAACGGAGTCGATTCCGTCCTGCTCGGCGGGCTGGGCAAGCGTGGCGATGAGCGCGACCCGACGACTCAGCGCAAGCGTGTGACCGCCCATGAAAAGCCGGTCGAAGAAGCCTCCGAGGAAGAAGAGCCCGACCAGCAAGAGGAGCCCGAGACTCCGAAGCATGCCGTCGATGATCTGGCCTGATGCCGAGGAAGGCCGGGCCTGATGGCCAGTCCTGACCAACTTTATCTCCACAACATATCCTGCCCACTTGGCTTGACGATATTTCTGACCGTTCGCCCTGGCCTTTCGCCCTGACGAATCGACGATTCGCTCCGACAATCTGCCGGTTGAGTGGGAGCGAAGAAACGAGAAACTCCTCCCCTATGAACGCTATCGACACATCGCTTCCCGAACTCAGCAAACTGATCGAGCAGCGGCTGGCGCTGGTGCGCAGTCTGGCCGAGAGTCTGGAATCCAGTAGTCTCGCCCTGGCGCGAAACGACGCGGAAGCGATCGCGCGCGGGGCGGCACATCAGGCCGAACTCTGCCGGCAATGGAGCCACCTCGAACCCGAGCTTCGTAGCCAGGCTGGCTCGCGGTCTCCGGCCGAAGCTGGAGGCTCCGCACGCCTCCAGGCCCAGTGGGAAGCGCTGGGAGTCCGCATCCGCCACGTGACGCGGGTGCACTGGTCGCTACTGCGGCACCTCGAACGCAGTCTGGCCATCATGCATCGCCTGGTGGACAGCTGCGCGCCCACCTACAGGCCCAATCTCGGGTTGCTCCAGACCACCGTCAAGTCCGAGTTTCATCCCCGGACGGGAGAATAATTATGTCGGGATTGTTCGGCACGCTTTCCATCGCCTTGAGCTCGCTTTCGGTCAGCCAGGAAGAAATGGCCATCACGGGCAACAACGTGGCCAACGCTAACACTCCGGGATACTCCCGTCAGGTTGCCGACACCGCCGCCGGCGATCCCATTGCCATCGGATCGATCAGCGCCGGCACCGGAGTTGTCCTGCAGAAGATCGAAAGCCTGCGCGACCCTATCCTCGAAATCCAGTTGAATCAGGCCACGGCCCAGAACAGCCAGCTCAATACTGCGCTGGGACAACTGCAGCAGCTCCAAACCCAGTTCGGCAGCTCGACTTCCGGCATCGGCGCCGATATCAGTGATTTCTTTAACACCCTGCAGCAGCTCTCCCCGGATCCCTCGAATCTGCAGTTGCGTCAAAGCGTGCTCACGGCGGCGGGCAATCTGGCGACCGACTTCAATACCGCCGCCAACAACCTCCAGACCCAGCGCGGGAATCTCGACTTGAACGTGGTGCAGTCGGTGAGTGCCGTGAATACGCTCACCTCCCAGATCGCTGGCGTCGACCAGCAGATCGAGAGCCTCAAAAACGCGGGCGACGATCCCAGCACCCTCGTCGATACCCAGACCAATCTCATCCGCCAACTCTCCGCGCTGGTGAATGTCTCCGTGGTTCCGACCGATCAAGGCATCTCCGTAACTACCGGAAACGGGACGACGCTGGTCTCGGGATCGCAAAGTTTCGCGCTTACCACCGAATCGAGCGCGGGCGCGCAGCACATTTTTTCCGGCAGCCACGACATTACCGGCACGCTGACCGGTGGAAGCCTCGCGGCTGTCATCCAGACTCGCGACCAGGAAATTCCCAGCCTCGGCAACAGTCTCGACCAGTTGGCCGCCGGACTCGCCAACGGTTTGAACTCGGCCAACACCACCGGCACCGACCTGAATGGCGCCCCTGGGGGCAACATCTTTGCGCCTCCACCGCCGGGCGGGGTGGGAGCAGCGGCGGCATTGCAGGTCAGCATCACCGACCCGGCGCTGATTGCCGCCAGTTCCGATGGCTCCTCGGGCAGCAACGGCAATCTCGCCGCGCTTGCCGCTGTGGCGACGACGCCCCTGGCCAACGGCCAGACTCCAATCGCTTCCTATTCCAGCCTCGTGTTCCAAATCGGCAACGCCACTTCGAATACCTCCGCCGATGCCGATTCCTCCAATCTGATTCTGCAACAACTGCAGGACCAGCGCGGCAGCGTTTCCGGCGTTTCACTCGACCAGGAAGCCTCCAACCTCATCCAGTATCAGACCGCCTATCAGGCGGCGGCGCGGGTGGTATCGGCGGTCGATAGCCTGCTCGCCGATGCCGTCAATCTCGGCATCGACGCGGCGCAGCAATAGCCAAGTTCTTAGGGGAAGGTAAGAAAAGAGGAACAATCGATGCGCGTGAATCCGAATCCCATACCCGATCTGCTGGCGGCGCTCAACCAGTCGCAACTTGAAACGCAACAGGCCTCGCTCGAAATCTCATCCGGGCGCAGCGTCAACCAGCCTTCCGACAATCCCACCGCTTTTGCCGAACTCGTCGAAAACAACGATCAGGCTACGATCAACAACGGCTATCTGCAGAGCATCGGCACGGTGCAGGGACAGCTTTCCACCGCCGATTCGACCCTCAGTTCCGTCACCTCCGCTCTCCAGCAAGCTCTCAGCCTCGGGGTCGAGGCCGCGAGCGGCACGCTTTCGGCCAGCAACCAGGCTGCCATTACCGTTCAGTTGCAAGGCATACAAACCCAGCTTGTATCCGAGGCCAACACCACGTATGAAGGCCACTACATCTTCGCCGGTACCGCTACCAATACGACACCCTTCGTCGTCGACAACACTGCGCCCTCCGGCGTCCGCTATGTCGGCAACACCGATATCAATCAAGTGTCGGCTGGCAGCGGGTACAAACTCTCGGTCAATTTGCCGGGATCGCAGCTGTTTTCCGCGACCGGTAACGATGTTTTTCTCGCCATCAACAACCTCATCGCGGCGGTGCAGTCCAATTCCGGTATTGGAGCCGCCGTCAACGCGGTCAGCACCGCCTCCAGCTATCTTTCGGCTCAGCGGGTCTTCTATGGCAACGCCATCGACCAGGCACAGTCGCAAACCACCTACCTGACCGCCGCCCAGCTTCAGATCACCCAGCAGCAGAGTGCGCTGGGGGGAGCGGATATTGCCTTGGCGGCCACGAACCTTACCCAGTCCGAGACTGATACCCAGGCTACCCTGGCCGCCATCAGCAAAATGACGCAAGATAATCTCTTCGATTACTTGAAGTAACGAGGCGCTGAGTAGTAAAGCAGAGGCCCGGCCGCTCTTGCGTCCGCACCGGCATTCAGAGCGTTGTCTTCCGGGCTTGCGCCCACTCCGCCGCAGTCGCCAGGCGGGCTCTGGCCGTTTCCAGCCGAGCCTTTTCCGCTAACAGCCGCAAATGGACGTCGGGCAGGAAACGCCTCAGTTTTTCCAGATTGCCGCGGTATTCCAGAGCTTGCTGTTGCAGTGCAGCGGCTGCGTCGGAATTCGCCGACGGTCGACGCAAACACTCCGCCGCCCGCAGAAGCTGTCGAAGGATGCCAGAAAAATCGTGTGGAGTGATGCTCGAACAGCGCGTTCGCTCCGGACGGAGACGAAGTAACGCGGCGCGCAGATTTTCATTCACTTGTCGCAGGGTCACGACCGCGTCCAGCGGGATGAGCATGGGCATCGTCATCCCCGCCAGTTCAAATGTGACCGAGCCGAATCGGCGGCGGGATCGTCGGCATCGGAATAAAACCCGCGTGACGACGGACTCGATGGCGGGGCCGCCGCCGCGGATGACGACGGGTTCTCGGCTTGCTCGACCTTGATCCAGGCTTCGCGCAACGCCAGCACGTCCGTGATCTGCTGGCAGAGCGCTTGCTTCGAAGGATGGAACTGCACCTGAATCAGATTCTGTCGCAGAACGTTATAGAAGTGATCGAGATCCCGGGCAACCTTGCCGCCATTGACAAAGTCGAGGGGTGACTGGAGATGGCCGATGACCAGAATTGCGTGCTGGATTTTCCGGGTCCGCAGCATAATGTCGTTGCTCTCGATGGCCATCCCCGCTCGCCGCAGATCCTCCACGATCTGTTCATAAAGCCGCACCACGAGCCCAACCGGGCTCGCTCCCTGAACCATCTGCTCCCGGTACGACTGTTGGTGAGTCATGACTCGTCCGCCTCTCGATTAACTGCCGCTGCTACTGCTGCCGCTTACGCTCTGGCCCGATGTTGGACCTGTGTTCGTGTTCGTCGTCGTGCCCGTGATCGAACCGGTGGCCGACATCGAACCCAACTCGGCCGTGACTTCCTGCAGTGTGAATGGGTACGATTCGAGAGTTGCGTTAACTTGACTGAACTCCGTTTCCAGTTGTACCTTTTGCGCCGCCAACTGAGTCTGAAAGTTGGTAATCTCGCTGGTCAATTCGGTCTGCTCTCCCTGGTTTTCTGCTAAATCAGAGTTCAGAATGCCTTCCGAGGGGTCGGTCAGACTGGTGAGCGCCGTATTCAAGTTGTCGGCGAATCCGGTCGAGTTGGCGTTGGTAAAGAAATTCTGTGCCGCCGATGGATTCGATGTCAGCGTAGTGGTGAGTGTGGAACTGTCCACGCTCAGCGTTCCGTCGTTGTTTACCGTAATGCCCAGCGCTCCCAGGTTCGACAAACCACTACTCACCGATGTCGGATCGGTCGTGGTGTAGGCTATTTCCGATTCCAGACTGGATTGCAGGATTCGTAAGGCAGAGTCCGAGCCGAGAGGCCCTTCATTGTTGGTGGCTGGATTGACGGCGTATTGCGCGTTGATGTCGCCGACGACCGTATTGTATTCCACGACAAAATTGTTAATCGAATTGGTGATTGAGGTGGTATTGGGACCGACCGTCAGTGTTACGGGCGTGGCTGGGTCGGCGCTGGTTAGGTTCAAGGTGACGTCCGGAATCGCGCCGGTCACCGTATTCGTGTCGCTAGCGTAGGGAATGCCGTTGATCGTGACCTGGGCGTTGGTTCCACCCACCGGCGGCTCAAAGGTCAGCCCCGTGGTGTTGTTGGCGGTTGCCAATGCTCCTGAACTGCCCGTGGCTTGGCTGTAAATTGCCAGGCGGGCGCCGGTGGCGTCCGTCACCACGCTGGCGGTGATCCCCCACTTATTGGTCGCGCTCTGGGAATTGATGGAGGCGGCGAGCTTGGTGAGCGTGTCATTGCTGCCCGCGGTGATGGCAATATCCGCCGTCGTGCCGCCCGATCCTCCAATTTGCAACGCCAGGTCGGCACTGGTCTTGCCGGTGGTCAGAATCGATGTGTCCGCGCTTGCGACCTCGTCGGTGTACAGCGTTCCCGTGGATGCCAGGCCGCTGACCACCACCGTGTAATTGGCGGCTGTGGCCCCAGTCAGCGCGGTGGCACTCACCACCGCCGATAACGACGATGTGGCCGTCACCGCCGTCAGCGCCCCGCTTGTGCCCGTAAGCCCGGCGACGGCGCTCGCCAGGTTCGATAGATCGGTGTTGATGCCGCTCTCGGCGGTGGCCTGGGTTTGAAGAGTGGTGACATCCCCCTGCCATGTAGTTAATTGTCCGCTCTGCGCCGCCTGCACCTCTGCCACAACCGCATTCACATCGATCCCGTCGCCGTTCAACAGACTCGCGGCATTAAAGCTGATGCCCATGATTGTCTTCTCCTTCGCCGGCTGCGGCTGCCGCCCGCTCGCTGGCGCGTAGCGTCGTCGCTTGCTGAACTTCCTGGGCGATACCGCGCTCCACGCTCAGTTCCTGATTACTTGGCACTTGCAGGACCAGGTTCTTGGAGTGGTCCAGATACTCGACGATTACCTGGCCCTTAATTTCAGGATCCTGATGCAGTTCGACTGTATCCTGGGACAATTCGTCTGCTGAGGGAACATTTCTTAGGACAAAACTTTCTTCTCCCGGCGTTCCCGAAACGGACTCCGACGACCTTTCTGGCACAGCCGTTTTCGTAGGCCGTGCTGGAGTATTTCTTGAACGCACGCTCGCTTCCTCTGCAGGCTCACTTCTTGCAGGTGGAAAACCTTGTACCGGTGCGATGCTCATAGCAGGCTCCACGCACTACTCCGGATTTGCAGAAAGGAGGCGGTTGGTTGACCGCCTCCTTTGCTGAAATCGCCCTCAACTTACTGCAACAGTTTCAGAACAAGCTGACTCTGCTGGTTGGCCTGGGCCAGAGCGGAAATACCGGTCTGTTCCAGAATCGAGAGTTGGGAGAGGTTGGCCACGGCCGACGGGATATCCGCAGCCGTAACGTTGTTTTCCGCCGCCGTCAAGTTCTGCGTCTGGTTGTTGATGACGTTGGATGCGCTCTGCAAGCGGTTCACCGTCGATCCAATATTGCCGCGAAGGGCGGCTACAGTGGCAACCGCGCCGTCGATAAGAGACAGCGCCGCTTGCGCGTCCGATTGGGTTAAAAGGTCGTTGACCGATCCCGACGCGCCGCCACTCAGCAGCGCGTTGCCGGTGCCGAAGGTGTTCGCCCCCGACCCCGCCGTCGAGGTTGCGATGGCGTTGCCGATGGTACCCTTCGTCAAGGCGGTGATCACGATCTCGTTGTTGCCTGTCGTCGCGTTCACTGTAGCCACTGCCGAGGCGGAGGCATTGGCAAATACGCCGGCTGCATTGGCAACGATGCCACTTCCGTCGGCGTAGCTTTCACCCGCGCCCGACCCGCCGTTGATGGCATTCGCCAGGTTGGTCAGGCTGCCCGCTTCGGTTGCGCCGACCAGGACTTGGATCTGGTTTGCGGTGGGAGTGGTGAGCGCAGCTACGAAGTTGTAGGTCTGCGATCCCACGGTTACCGAGTCGCCAGCCGCAGCGACCGGGGCCGTTCCAGCATTCGCGCCGCTGGCGAGATCGGCGGTGGCGAAGGTGCCGGCGCCTGAAGACGACGCGGTGATCGTATTGCCGGTCGTGCCGGCGTTATTGGCGGTGAAAGTCACCTGCGTTCCCGTGCTCGCGCCCGCCGAGACTTGAGTATTTTGCGTCGTGCCTATGCCGTAATTGGTCCCGGCTCCGGTCCCTTGGTTTACTGCGAGTACCAGGTTCGCCAGGGCGGTGCCTTCCACTCCAGTCGTTGTCGTACCCCCGCCGAGCACCTCATTCGCCGTCGGAAGGTTGCTGAGGGCAGCGACAAAGGTGTAAGTCTTGCCGCCAATCGCTACCGTGCTGCCAGCGGAGCCGTTCAATAGGGTCGCCGCGCCGGCGGTCAGGCCCGTGCTCGCGACCAGTCCTACAGAGTTTCCCGTGGTGGAGGCATTGCCCACACCATTGATGTTTGCCGTAACCGTGATCACGCCCGAGTTTCCTGCGGTTGTTACCGCAGCCGTCGCGAAAGCATTGGCTGCGGTCACGCCTCCGAACTCAGTGCCCGCGCCGCCGCTCGTGTTATTGATGGCAGCCGCCAGGTTGGTAAGTGCTTGGCCGTTGCTGCCTCCGATCACGACCTGATTTGCGGCTCCGGTAAGGCCAGCCACGTTGGTCACGAATGTGTATACAGTGCCGCCGATCGTAGCGGTGTTATTGGCAACGATAGCGGTTCCGGCGGCGGCGGTCAGCGTGCCAGAAGCGGCAATGGCGTTCGTCGGAGCGGCTCCGCTCAGAACATCGGAGGCCGCGACGGCAGCCGTGCCCGTCGCTTGCGTCAGCGTGCCGGTCGCGGCGGTCGATCCGCCTAAGTTGAGGTCGTTGGCGGACAACAGCCCCGTCGTCACTCCAATCGTACTGCTGCCCGTGGCGCTGCCGTCACCCAGGAACACATTGAGCGTATTCGCGGTGAACACTTGGCCGCCGTTGTAGTTCGTCGTCGACCCGATATCGTTGATTTCGGTTTTGATGGATTGATATTCGTTGTCCAGCGCGACCCGCTGCGGGTCCGATACTGTGCCGGTAGCCGATTCCGTCGCCAAGGTGACGGCGCGATTAAGCAGCGTGGTGACCTGGGACAGAGCGCCATCCGCAACCTGAAGTTCGCCGATGCCGCCGGTCGCGTTGCTCGCCGATTGGGTGAGGGCGGCAATGTTGGCCGAGAGCCCGTTCGCGATGGCCAGTCCTGCCGGATCGTCCGCGCCGCTATTGATGCGTGAACCTGAAGACAACTGCTCCAGGGTTGAATTAAGGTTGCCGCTGGTGATATTCAGCTGGTTCTCAGCTGCGATCGCAGCGATGTTATTTAAAATAGTCAGTGCCATGGAAGTGCTCCTTGTTTGGTTCCGATTTGAGGATCCGTCCCCGAAACCTTCCCGGAGCTCGTTCCGTTTGTCCTGCGGAACCTGATTTGCTTCTCACTACGTCCATCGGCTTGCCCTGATCGGGCTTTATTTCCACAAGTTCCAATCGGCATAGACCTTAGGTAATGCGCCGCTTTTGCTTCCGGCGCGCACCCGCGCCATTCCTGCCGATCTCTACTCTTGAAGCCTTCTTAAGTGGCCAACCTTCTACCGTTCCAAAGTTCAACCCTTAAGAACAACGCCCCGGAAGCCCCATATGATCCAGCTCACCCGTCTCAACAATCACCCGCTGGTCGTCAACTCCGACCTCATCAAGTTCATCGAGCAGGCGCCGGATACCGTCATCACCCTGATCAGCGGCGAAAAAATCGTCGTTCTCGAAAGCGCCCACGACGTCCTCGAGCGCGTCGTGCAGTTCCGCCGCGCCGTATTGCAGGGAGCGATGTTGTGGTCGGACCACGCTTCCGCCGCTCCGCCCCTGCTGCTGCCCGCGCCCGAGAACTGTGCTCCCGCGGCCGGCGAGAAATAGGACCCCGGTGGATAAAGCAACCATCGGCGGCCTGATCCTGGCGATCGGCGGCATCCTGCTCGGCTTGATGCTCGAGGGTGGAAGTCTCGCCCAGGTGCTTCAACCTACCGCCGCCATGATCGTTTTCGGCGGCACTCTGGGCGCAATTCTTATTCAGTATCCCTTGCCCGTCACGCTGGGCGCGTTTCGCCGGCTGGCGCAGGTTTTCATCGAGCCCGCCCACAACGCGCAATCCACCATCAACCTCCTGGTTGGTTACGCCAACCGGGCGCGGCGCGAAGGCATTATCTCGCTCGACTCCGAACTCGCTACCATCCAGGAACCCTTCCTCCACCGCGCCCTCATGCTGGCTGTCGACGGCACCGATCCCCAGGAACTCCGCAAAATCATGGAACTCGAACTGGATAACAAGGAAGAACAAGAAGAAAAAATTCCACAGCTCTTCGAATCGGCCGGAGGATTTGCTCCCACCATCGGCATCATCGGGGCCGTGCTCGGTCTGATTCAGGTCATGCAGCACCTGGACAAAATCGACGAAGTCGGAAAAGGCATCGCCGTCGCGTTTGTGGCCACTCTCTACGGAGTAGGCGCCGCTAACCTGATTCTGCTGCCCGTCGCCGGCAAACTGAAAATCCGTATCCGCGACGAGCACATCATCCGCGAAATGACCCTCGAGGGCGTCGTCTCCATCCTCGAAGGCATGAACACCCGCATTCTGGAAGCCAAACTGCGCGGCTTCCTCACCGAGGCCCGCAAACCCGATGCCATCCCTGCCGAAACTGACAACGACGCTTACAGCGAGTCCGAACGCCGGTCCGAACTATGAGACGCCGCAAGCGAAATCCCCATCACGGCAATCACGATCGCTGGATGGTCTCTTACGCCGATTTCGTTACCCTGCTCTTTGCCTTCTTTGTCGTCCTCTACGCATCCTCGCAAGTCGACAAGAGAAAAGTCGGCAAACTCGCCTTGGCCATCCAGGTTGCCTTCCAGGAAATGGGCGTATTTCAGGCATCAACCACGGAAGTCCCCGTCGATCTCGCCAAGCCCATGCCCTTCAGCGTCACCCAAGGCATCGAAAATACCGAGCGCACCGCCAGCCTGGGCCGAATTGCGTCGAGTCCAACTGCCACGCTAGGCGCCGGCGCCGAAAATGGTGATCTGGCGCAACTGCAAGCCGAACTCGAAACCGCCCTCGCTCCCGAAATGCGGCGCCAAGAGATCTCGATGCGCCGCGACCCCGATGGCTTGGTCATTAGTCTTCGCGAGGTGGGATTTTTCGAGAGTGGTTCGGCCCAGATGAAAACTACTTCAGAGGCTGCCTTCGACCTCATCGCCAACATGCTCCGCGACCGCGCCTATCGCCTCCGGATCGAGGGTCATACCGACAACGCTCCCATTCACAACCCCGAGTTTCGCTCCAACTGGGAGTTGTCCACTTCCCGCGCCACCGAAATCGTGCGCCTGTTGATCGTGCGCGAAGGTTTTAGTCCCGATCGCTTGAGCGCCGCCGGATTCGCCGAATATCATCCTGTAGCCAGCAATTTGACCCCGGAAGGCCGCGGCATGAACCGGCGCGTCGACATCGTCATCCTCGGCCCTGCTCGCACCGCCGAACCCCCACCGCAATAACTCCATCCCACATTTTTCGCGCAGAGATCGTCACTGGAGTGTTTGCATCGCACGATTTGTGCCGCAAGTCCTACCCCAACCTCATCCGATTGCGTCCAGCGCCACGGACAATTAAGATTTTGGCACTCCCATGTCTCAAGTGATTTCAACCCAGCCCGCGCCCGTGCATTCCGCTTCCACCTCCGCCCCCGAAACTTCGGTCGAGGTCTTCGCCGTTTACGGAGTTGAGCCCGAAATCCAGGCCTATGCCATGGCGAAGTATTCGCGCTCCTCACTGTCGATGAAAGAGTCGTTGCGGGAAATTACCCTGCAGAAGGCGGAAAAATTCCTCAACACTTTCTATTTTCAATACGGCCACCGTTCCATCGCCGATCTTGCCCATATCGCCCTCGCGGTCGAACGCCTCTCCCTCCTCGCTGCCATCGTTCTCGTCGACGAGCAGCGCTGGGATGGTCAGGAGCGTTCCACCCGCTATCAGGACTTCCGGAAAAGCGGCTACTACACCCCGAGTTTTCCCAGCGATGCTTCCACCCGGCTCTTTCACGAAACGATCCAAACGCTATTCACCACCTACGAAAACGTTTCGCAGCGCACTTTCGAATATCTCGCCGGCATTACACCCCGTCCCGCCGAAATGAAGCCCGACGCTTACGAGCGCACCCTGCGCGCCCGCGCCTTCGACATCTCGCGCTACCTCTTGCCACTTGCCACTAACACCTCGCTCGGCCAGATCGTCAACGCCCGCACTCTCGAAACCCAGGTCGCCCACCTGCTCTCCCAACCCCACAAGGAAGTCCGCGACCTGGGAGCGCTTCTGAAACAAGCCGCCCTTTCTCCCGCCTACAACGCCAACGAAGAATCGCTGCGCTCTCTGGTGGCCGAGATTCGCGCCGTGTCCCCCGAAATCGCTGACCGCGCCGAGCGCGAACTCATGCGCCAGGTGCGGGTTGCACCCACACTCGTCAAGTACGCCGATCCAAACCGCTACGAAATCGAAACCCGCCGCGATCTCGAGCAAGCCGCCGCCGAACTCATGCATGGCGCCGCTATCGAACCCGCTCCCCTCGTCGATTTAATCGACGACTTAATCGACAGCGATTCGCGGAAAAACGATGCGCGCGCCACCGATGCGCTCGAGATCGAACTGGCTACAACCCTGCTTTACAGCGCTTGCCACTACTCCTACCGGCAACTCCGCAACGCCGTCGCCGCCGCCGGCGAGGCGCGCCGCCGCGAATTCGTCGACCTCGGCCTGCGCCATCGCGGCCAGCATGACGAACTGCTTCGCCCCTTTTTCGCCGGCCAGCGATTCTGCTTCGATATTCTGATGGATATCGGCGGCTTCCGCGACATGCACCGCCATCGCCGCTGCGTCCAGATCATGCAGCATTTCACCACCGCCCACGGTTTCGAAACTCCGCCCGAAGTCGAGGCCGCCGGAGTCCGCGCCGACTATGAATCGGCCATGAACCGCGCCGCCGCCACCGTGCAAAAACTTTCCCAGCCTGGCGATCTCGAGCCTGCCGATCTCGAGCCTGCCGATAAAGAGGCCCGGCAAAACGCGCAGTACGCCATCCCGCTCGCTTTCCGCAAACGCACGCTGTTTAAGATGGACTTCGCCGAGGCTGTCTACATCTCCGAACTGCGCACCACCCCCGCCGGACACGCCTCCTACCGCAACGTCGCCTATGCCATGTACGAAGCGGTCGCGGCAAAATATCCCGCGCTGGCAAGATACTTCCGGGTCCACGATGTCCGCGAACCCGTGGACTTGCTGAAACGTTGAGCGCCCGTGTGCCGCGGGCCCTGTTGGCCGCGAAAAGTCCACCGTGCAAAAAACAGTTCCGGGACGAAATTGACGCCGATCAATCCCCGCCTCTAGAATCACTTCACCGATGCCCAACTACGAATACCTGTGCAAAGACTGCGGACACCGCTTCGAACAGATCCGCAAATTCTCTGACAAGCAACTCCGGAAATGTCCCGAATGCGGCGGAACCATCGAGCAGGTCATCTCGGCTCCCGCCGTGCAGTTCAAGGGTTCTGGCTGGTATGTGACCGACTACGCCAAGAAGGGCGCCGGTTCTGGATCTTCGTCCGGATCCTCGGCCTCATCCGAGGACGAGAGCACCGCCAAGAACGCGAAAGAGGCCAAAGGCACCAAGGACGGGAAGGATTCCAAAGAGACAAAAGACGCTAGCGACACCAAGGACTCCAAGAAGGATGAAAAACCGAAGTCTGATTCCTCGCGCAAGAAACAAAAGAAAGACTGAAAGAGGCGCTACACTGAACGTCAGGACGGGCGTCCTAACGTCCTCAGGAAAAAATTGGCGCTCGGGCGGCTACCCGGTCGTACCACTCCGCTCCGGCATCCCCACCACCATAGTTCGCCGCCGAGGCAGTTCCGCATCGGAGATGTCCGCGAGAAAGTCCAATTCGATGCCCGCTTGCGCGCACTCCTGCGCCGCCGCTTCGTTGAAAAAGTACACTACGTCGCCCCCAAACCGATCCTTGAACCGGCGGCGTTCATCGAGATCGAACGGACTCACCGAATACACCTTGATCTCCGGACGCTCGCTCAACACGGCGCCCAGTTCACGCTGAAACCCCAGCGCTCCTTGTCGCACCTGCGCCATGGTGAAAGCAACCACCCGATAAGCCATAATCTGCACGAAGCATCGCAGTTCGCGTAAAGGCACGCGCACAGCCCGAAGCACCTTATTCCGGCCTGATTCCCACCGCCGCCATCATCCTGCCCGTGATCCCTTTTTCCGCTCGGTAGCTGAACAGCAATTCCGTATGACAAGCCGTGCACGGCCCTACCGAGGTAATGCTCTTTGCCGGCACACCCGCGTCCAGCAACTGCCGCCGGTTCGCCTCCACCAGATCGAGAAAAATCTTCGTGGGCAGTTCGCTGTGTCCGGGCGCCCGCGCCGTCAAAAACAGCAACGGATATTTCTCCCGCACCGGGTCCGATTCTCTTGCCTCGCGGAACAAGCTCGCGGCATAGGCAAACTGAGCTTCAAACTTGGTGCGGACTTCTTCGCCCACTTCGTAACAACACCCCTGCACCCCCGGCCCGATCGCAGCCATCAGACTTCGCGGATCGCTCTTGAAATGTTTGCGCATTTCCCCCACGCCCTTCTCGACAATGCGCTTGACCGTTCCGCGCCAGCCCGCGTGAAAAACTCCCACTGCGCGTTTTTTCGGATCCACTAAAATCACGGGCAGGCAGTCGGCCGTCTGGACCGCCAACACCAGCCCCGGCGTGTCCGTTACGAGCCCGTCGCCAGCCAGAGATTCCACCGGCACTCTGTCCACGCAATGAATCAAATCAGAATGAATCTGCCGTAACCAAGCCAGCGGCCAGCTCTTGCCCTTCACCGCACCCACAGCCCGCAGAAGACGCTCGCGGTTGTCTTCGACTGCCCTCCGCGAATCCTGCTTCGTGAACCCCAGATTCAGCGAGTTCCCCCCGTAGACGCGGGAAACGCCTCCCGTCCGGGTCGAGAAACCATGCACCAGCCAAGCCAGCTCGCCGAGTTTCTCGGAACTCAGGATTTTTAATTTGTTGGTTGCGACGCGATTGGTCACCACACTTCGATCATACCGAAAAGGTCACGTGGTCCAGCCCAGCAAAACTCGGCGCCTGCCCGCGCCCACCACAAATCTGCTTCGCAATCGAAACCAAGACAGCCGCAGAACCCGCTTACTTCTTCTTCACCAGCTCCGCGTCAATCTGGATCTTCACGTTATCTCCCACCACCGCTTCGCCCGTCTTCAGCAGGTTGTTGTAGACCAGGTTGAAATCCTTGCGGTTGATGGTAGTGCTCGCGGAGATTCCGCGCCGCGAATTACCCCACGGGTCGGTCAGTTCCGGCGTCGGTCCATCCACGTCCAGCGTCACTTCACGCGTGGTTCCGTGAATGGTCAGATCTCCAGTTACCTGCAACTTCCCGCCATTGCTCACAATCTTTTTGGACTTGAATTCGATAGTCGGATATTTATCCACATCGAAGAAGTTTGCGCTCTTAAGATCTTTGTCGCGCATCTCGACCCGCGTATCGACCGAATTCACATCGATGCTGGCCGAAACCTGCGATTGCGCGAGGTCTTTCTCATTCAGAAGCACGCTTCCCGTCACCTTCGTAAAACTTCCGGTGACATTCGAAATGCCCAGGTGACGGACCGTAAACTGCGCCGTCGAGTGTGCCGGGTCGATGTTCCAGTTCGAGGTTTGCGCCAGAGCCGGCAGACTCCAGAGCAGCGCAACCACCCCGATGTTAGCGATCGTGGTAGTGAGAAAGATGCGGGAGCGTTGGGATGTTTTCGCGATTGCCATTGATTATCCTTAGTTGATTCTCGTTAGTGGATTTTCCTTCAATCGATTGCCCTTAATCTTGGGATTCTTGAAGCGCCAGAACCCGCAGGCGCTTGTAGGATGTGGTGCCGTTCTTTAAAGATGCAAATAAAAAATCCGCAGGCGCCGGGCGTCAACCGCCCCGGCCCCTTTCCGACTCGATGCGAAGCGATCTCTCCAGCGATCTCTCCTAATGAGAGCGCGATCCCGTCACTGCTCGACGTCGAAATAAATCCTCGTCGTAGCCCGGTACTGCAGCACTTTGGCTCCATCCAGTTGCATGTCGAACGAATCCACGTGAGCCCATTTAATTCCCCGAACCGTTTTCGCCGCTTCCTGAACCGCAGCTTCCGCCGCCTTCGCGAAGCTCTCTTTTGAAGTCCCGATTACCTCTATAATTTTCTGCGTCATTCCACTTTCCTCCGTGCCTTGAAAATTGTACGCGATTCGCCTCAGCGCGTCAGATTAACACCCACATTGCTTGCCATGCCACAAGCACGCATCTTACCGACTCGAAAGCCAAGGCCACGCGCCTTTCACGTGGCCTCAGCTTTCCTTGTCCGGATTGCAATCACTCTTCTATTCCTTGCCGCTGCCGATACCCGTCGCCGCCGGTTCGGCGACCGGCCCCGATTCGCCCGCGGATGTCTTCGCCGTCACCGTCACCGTGGCCAGAATCTTCTCCAGTTTGGCGAAAACTTCATCGCGATTCACTGGCTCAATGCCACCCTCGGTGGCAAATCCTTCTGTGCCCAGACCGAGTACGTATTCGTAGCACGTCCCATTTTCGTAGTTATGGTAGTACTTCGTTTCTGCCTGCTTCATCGCGCTGGCCGTAAAAGTCGAAGTCACCTCCATGTCCGTCGACCCGACTTTAACTTTCTCGGCGTCCACCGGTTCGCCGTCCCCATCGCGCGTGTCTACGAAAGCGAAGTGGGAACACTCCTGCTCAGAAAGACCACGATTCACGTTCACGTTGAAAGAAGCCGAGGCGAAGTCCGTTCCCGCATAAGAACTCCCCGGTAATGCAACGCTCGCCACCGCAACTCCACCTGGCTGCGTAAAATTCATCGGCACATCACCCACCGCAATCAGCTCTCGCTGCATCTTGTCTCTCGAAATCAGCTCCGCTTTTCGCGGATACAGGAACGACACACCATAATTAGCGTCGCTATAAGTAACGTCCGCGGGACGATGCTTCGTCGTCTTCTTCGCCGGCGCCTTCACCAATCCAGACGATTCCGCGACCGCCGGGTTCGCGGCATTGGTGGGGATGCTCGCCTGGGCCGCGGCCATCGCCAGGTTCGCTGCCGGGCTGGAAACCCCAACCAGCGCCGGTTTCGGAGATTGCTTCGAGCACGCGATCGCCGCCAGCAACAGCCCCAGCGTCGCGAGGCCTGCGCCCGTAGTCAGTTTCTGCTGCCGCGACCAGGACGAGAGCACCCTCCCCGTCCCCGTTTCGAAGCTGGTGTTGCTACTATTCTGTCTCGTCGCTTTCTGTTCATCGGATTTCCAAGTCGTTGCCATTTTTGTCACCTCCTCTGCGGCTGGCGCAGTCGTAGGTGAGATCGCAAGATTACGGCCAACGACGAGACTATTGACGGATCACGACTTATCCGCGACCGTGCCGCGCAGCCATGTGCGCACGCATACACGCCCGTGGGGCAGGGAACACGGGCAGGGAACACGCATCCCTTGACTACCGCGCCTCCCGCTAGAATGCCTTTGTGAGTCACTCCCCTGTCGCCTCTCCCCGACCCTCTCGCCAACCGTATCGCGGACGCCTCGCGCCCTCGCCGACCGGTCTGCTTCACCTTGGCCATGCCCGCACCTTCTGGATCGCCCACCAACGTGCCCTCGAAAATCATGGAACTTTGATCCTACGCAACGAGGACCTTGATCCCCAGCGCTCGCGCCCCGAATTTGTCCAAGCTATGTTGGAAGACCTGCATTGGCTCGGAATTCGCTGGACTGAAGGCCCCGATTGTGGTGGCCCCTTCGGCCCCTACTCCCAGAGCGAGCGCCGGACGCACTATCTCCAGGCATGGCGGCGATTGCGCCAGGGCGGGCTCCTCTATCCGTGCCTCTGCTCGCGCAAGGATCTCGCCCAATCGGCCAGCGCTCCAAACGAAGCCGACGACGAGCCGCGATATCCCGGAACCTGTCGTCTGCGCAAAGATGCAGCCGGTTTCACCGAACCCGCGGGCGTGAACTGGCGCTTTCGCGTCCCCGACAGTGTCCCGGTCGAGTTCACGGATCTGAATCTGGGCCGCCAGAGCTACATCCCTGGCAAAGATTTCAGCGATTTCCTGGTCTGGCGTCGCGACGGCGTTCCCGCTTACCAACTCGCTGTCGTCGTCGACGACGCGCTCATGCGGATCACGGAAGTCGTGCGCGGCGCGGATCTGCTGAAGTCGACCGCCCGGCAGTTGCTGCTGGTGCGCGCGCTGCAGTCCACCCAACCCGAATACGCCATTCCCGATTACTTCCATTGCGAACTGGTGCGCGACGCTGATGGATCGCGCCTGGCAAAACGGCACGATGCTTTGAGTATCCGGCATTTGCGCGACCGCGGCATGACGGCGGAAAATGTGCTGGCACTGGCCGGTTGGCCATGATCGGCCGGCACTTTCGTTTCGCTCCCGAGTTACTTGCGCCGCTGCAACCTGCCCCAAACCGGGCTACCATTAAGGCAAGTCGGCTTACGGGCAGGAGGATCATGCTGCGCAAAGTTGTGCTCCAACCGTTCCTGAAGATCTCGGCAATTTCGCTGTTGCTCATCCCCGCCACTTACGGCCAGTCCCTTGGAGACGTCGCCAGAGAGAACCGCGAGAAGAGCGCCAGCGATCCATCGTCCATCTCCAAGCCGAAAGTGATCACCAACGCGGATCTTCCCAAGGCTCCTGAAACCGACCAGGCGACGCCCCAGGCAGAGACGGAAGCAGGTTCAGCGGATGCCGGCAAGCCTGCCGATCGTACCGCGGCCAATCAGCGCTCGGCAGATCGTCATTTTGCCGAGCAACGCCGTGCCGAACAACGCGCCGCTGAGCAATGGAAAAAACAGATCCTCGCCCAGAAAGCCAAAATCTCGACCCTGCAGGCGCGCATCGACAAGCTCAATGCGTCCATCCATTTCATCGACGGCACCGTCTATTACGAGGCGCCCTACAACCAGTATCAGGCCCGGCAATTGGAGAAGGTAAGGGAAATGCAGCAGCAACTCGAGGAGGAGAAAAGCCACCTCGCCGACATGCAGGAAGCGGCCCGCCGCGCCGGCATGCACACGCCGGTCTACGATCCTTAAAAGATGCCCTGCAACCCATCCATTGTCAGCCGTCCATTGTCTGCCTGTCTATGAATCGGCCCGCCCCGTCCGGCCATCAAACTATGTGACTTCCGACCGAGTCTTTCTCACCGCGGAGTGGCAACACCTGGCCATGCTTAACTATGAGGTGGATCCCGCCCTGCTCTTGCCGTTCGTCCCCGCCGGCACTCAACTCGATAGCTGGAACGGCCGCGTTTTTGTCAGCCTGGTTGGGTTTAGATTTTTGAAAACCAGACTTCTCGGCTGCCTGCCAATTCCCATGCACTCGAATTTCGACGAAGTGAACCTGCGTTTCTATGTGCGCCGGCAAGTCAACGGCGAAGTCCGCCGGGGTGTGGTATTCATCCGCGAACTGGTTCCGCGCTGGGCGATCGCCTTCGTGGCGCGAACCGTCTATAACGAAAATTACCTGGCTTTGCCCATGGCGCACGAACTGCGCTCCGTTCCCGGCAACCGCCTCAGCGTGGCCTACCGCTGGCGCAACGCAAAGCGCTGGAGCGAGATTAACCTCGAAACCTCCGGCCCTCCCGAACTGCCGGTCGTGGGCTCGGTGGAACAGTTCATTACCGAACATTATTGGGGCTATGCGGCCCAACCCGCCGGCGGTTGCGTGGAATACCGCGTGGCCCATCCCTCGTGGAGAGTCTGGCAGGCTCCGCACTCGGCGTTTCAGGGCGATGCGGAAAAGCTCTACGGTAAAGAAATCGCGGCCCTGCTCCAACGCGAGCCGCAATGCGCTTTTCTCGCCGAGGGATCGCCGGTCAGCGTGATGCGGGGACAAAAATTGTGAGTGTCATGACGAATACCGAAACTCGACAGCCAGCTAGGCCCGGCACACCTAAATCCGGCGCGCCTAAGCCCGTTGTACCCCCAATTGCCGCGCTCCTCGGCGTCGTTCTTTACGATGGACGCTGCGGTTTCTGCTCGCGCTGGGTCAAGCACTGGGCGGAAACGCTCGCGCATCGCGGATTCCAGATCGCCTCGCTGGATGAGCCTTGGGTGGCCGAGAGGCTGAAGATACCACAGGAAGAATTGTTCACCGATATCCGCTTGCTCGCCGCCCATGGCCGGCTGATCTCCGGCGCCGATGTCTACTTGTATGTGATGCGACGGATCTGGTGGGCTTGGCCCATTTACGCCGTTTTCAGGTTGCCGGGTTTCAACTGGCTGTTCCGCGCCGGTTATCGATGGTTTGCGCGGAACCGCTACTGCGTGTCGCGAGCCTGCAAGCTTTAACCGCCATCACCCTCGATCCATCGGCCTTGATCATCGCCCTCGATCAAATGAGATCAGTTTCGCTCGGCTGGGACGGGGCATGGCCCCGTCCCCAATCCAGCCCAACCACTCGCTAGAACAGCGCCGTTGGTCTTCTCTTCCAGTTCTTGCCTTTGTCTTTCGCGATGTTCTCCAGATCGTTGACGTAGGCGCCCGTCTGCGTCAGAACGTGGTGTAGGTCGTTTCCCACACTCACAAACGTGAAACCCTTTTCCAGAAACTCGCCCACCCGCGATGTCCCGAACAAAAAGAGTCCGAGAATCACATTGTGCTTGCGCGCGTGCTCGACCAGCTTTTGCGTGGCCGCGTTCAGTTCGGGCGAAGTGTACATGTGCGGGAATTCATACTTGTTATAGAGCCCCATCGACATGCAAAGATCGTTCTGTCCCAGGAAAAGAATGTCCACACCCGGCACCGCGGCAATCTCCGCGATGTTCTCGATGCACGATGCGGTTTCCACCTGCAGCGCCACGATGCCTTCGTTGTTCCAGTTTCCGGCGTAGCCCAGCAGTCCGCCTTTGTTCATGCTGCGCTGGGGAAAGTAAACCGACCGCGTCCCCACCGTTGGATACTTCGTGCAACTGATCGCCTGGCGTGCCTCTTCCGCCGTGTTGATGTAGGGAACAAGCACCCCATCGGCGCCCAGATCCAGCGCCTGCTGAATGCCCGGCCGGTCGTCGTATCCGCCCACCCGCACCAGCGATTTTGCTCCTCCATTCGCGATTCCGCTCAGCATCGCCGAGAGCTTTTCATAATTCATCGGCCCATGCTGAGTATCCACCAGCAGCCAGTCGTAACCGCTGTGCGCCAGTTGCTCGGCCACAGTCGGGCTATGCGAGTTCAGGAACAGGCCCATCTTTGGGGCGCCCGCGCGAAGTTGCTTTTTGAATTCGGCGCCACTGAGAGCGGCTTCCGCCATAAGTAAATCCTCCTCGATTCCTGCTCAAACAAAATGGTGTTCAGTGTACCCCAACGCATGGCCCGCGAGGCTGGCGCGAACCTTACTTTTTTCTAGTAGGTGACTCGCAGGCAGGAAAATTGCCGAGCCCAAGCACACTGTCTCGTTGACATTGCCTGCGATTCATTCAACTCCAGTCGTCTTCCACACCCTTAATCGCGTTTCGACCAAAAAAGTTGCGCTCCGTTTTCGCTCTAAATCCACGAACTCATCGCACTCCGGCTCCCAAAACCCGCGTTTTATGCCCGGTTTCCGGGGGGTACCTTTCTGGGAACCGCATAAAATCTGCATAAAATGCTACTTTTCCACAGCGTAGTGCGTTAGTATGCGGTGGATACACGAAAATTTGTAAGTTCCCGTAAGGAGGAATTTCATGGCTTCTGGCATGACGAAAACGCAACTGACTCGGCACCTTGCCGAAAAGCTCGAATCCAACAACAAGACCGCCGCGGCTTTCCTGGAACACCTCGCGGACACGGCGATTAAAGAGACGAAGAAGAACGGTGTGTTCGTGATCCCCGGCCTCGGCCGCCTGGTGAAAGCGCATCGCAAGGCCCGCCTCGGACGCAACCCGCAGACCGGCGAACCCATTCAGATTAAGGCGAAGACGGTAGTGAAGTTCCGCGTGGCCAAGGCCGCGAAGGACGCAATCGCCCCGAAGAAATAGCCTGTGGCGCGGATACTCCTGTCCGCGAAAAGTTGGCGGCGGTAAGAGTCAGCAGGCAGAAAAAAAGAAGAGAAGGCCGGCCTTTCGTGCCGGCCTTTTGTATCTTCTCACCTGTCATCTCCCGTCATACTCACCTCGCCCCAAGTCTAGCCCCATGGAAGCTTTCGCCGATTCATCACCATTCCTGTGTCGAGTGCTCACAGACACCAACAATAGCTCTAACGCTATACTGCCGAGAAGGTAAGAAGCGAGAAGATCCAAAATGAAGAATGCCCGAAACAAGAATGCCTGAAGCCGCAAACCTCGCCGATGTGCTTCGCCGCTATTGGGGATACCACGAGTTTCGTCCCAAGCAGGAGAGTGTCATTCGGAGCCTGCTTGCGGCTCACGATACCTGCGTTGTAATGCCCACCGGGGGCGGAAAGTCGCTGTGCTATCAGCTTCCAGCCGTGGTTTCGGGGAAGACCGCGGTGGTGGTTTCTCCGCTGATCGCGCTCATGCAGGATCAAGCCGCGCAACTGGCGCAGATGGGCATTCCAGCGGCTGCACTCAATAGCGTACAGAGTTCCGAAGAACGACGCATCGTCATGGAGAAAGCCGCCCGCGGCCAATATCGCCTGCTTTATCTTTCACCGGAGAAATTGTCGGCTGGAAATACTTTCGAGTGGCTAAGCAGAGTGCCGGTTGGATTTTTTGCGGTCGATGAGGCGCATTGCATTTCGCAGTGGGGCCACGAGTTTCGCCCGGAGTACCGGCAACTCAGCCGCCTGCGCAGCAGTTTTCCTCAGCTTCCCATCGCCGCTTTTACCGCCAGCGCGACCCGCCAGGTCCGGCACGACATTCTCAAACAGTTGCAGATGCGCCAGCCCGATTGCTACATCGCCAGTTTCCATCGCAGGAACTTGAGCTACGTGGTGCACGAATGCGAAGTCCGCACTCAGATGGAATTGCTGAGCCGCGCGCTGCGCCACTATACCGGAGAAAGCGTCATCGTCTATTCGCCCACCATTCGCCGCGTGGAAGAGACGGTCGAATACCTTGAGGAGAGCGGGATTGCGGCGATTCCTTATCACGCCAAGATGGAAGCTTCGCTGCGCCGCCAGAATCAGGAACGGTGGATGTCGGACGAAGTTCGGGTGCTGGTGGGGACCATCGCCTTCGGACTGGGCATCAACAAGCCCGCGGTCCGCGCCGTGATTCACCTGTCGGTGCCGCAATCGATCGAGCAGTATTATCAGGAAGCCGGACGCGCGGGGCGTGACGGCCTTCCGGCGGATTGCGTGCTTCTCTGGCAGAAGCGCGACTACATTCTTCTGGAATACTTCATCAATAAAATCACGGATGTCGGCGAACGTGAGCGCGCCGCGGGCCGCAAGCGGGTGATCAGCCGGTTCGCGGATTCTCACGGCTGCCGGCAGCGGCAGATATGCCTGCACTTCGGAGAAAATCCGCCCTGGGAAAGCTGTGGCAACTGTGACAATTGCGGGTCGAAGCCGGAATGGCTGGGCAAGAAAGCGTTGCGAGTCGAGGTTCCCGAAGCCGAGGCGTCGTCAGCTTTCCGATCGCTGCCGCCGCGAGAAAAGCCGAAAGTGCGCGAAGCCGCTCCGGCGCAATCGAATCCGGCGCTGGCCGATTATCTCCGCGAGTGGCGGCGAAATATGGCGCGCGAAAGTAAGATGCCGGCGTACATCATTCTGCATGACAGTACCTTGGAAGAATTGTGCCGGCGCCGTCCCGCCACGTTCGCGGAATTGAAAAAAGTCCCCGGCATTGGCGAGAAGAAGGCGGACGTGTATGGCGCCGAAATTCTTCAGGCCTTGCGCAACTTCGATGCCGGAGGGCGCGCCGTCCCAGCTCTGCGCAAAGAATCGAGCCCCGCCGAACAGACCCTTGAGCTCTTGAAGGAGGGGCGCACTTTTGAGGAGATTGCCCGCATCCGGGCCCGGCAGATTTCAACCGTGGTCGGCACAGTGGCGAACCTGGTCGAGACCGGCCAGGTGAAGCTTGATCCAGATTGGATATCTCCGGACGCGCAGCCGTTGATCGAAGCGGCTTGCCTTCAGCAGGGAATCGAGAAACTGAAAGAAATCAAAGAAGCCGTGCCGCCGTATGTCAGCTTCGAAGACATCAGGCTGGTGGTGGCGCACCTGCGGGCAGAAAACCGGGTGCGGCCGAAGTCGGCGTGAGACGTTTGCTCGTGTGTGGCGGCGGGGCAGTCACACGCCCTTGGCGGCCGGATCCCAGATCAGTTTGTGAAGCTGCAGGCTAAGCCGCGCCGGAACGTTGTCGGCGAGCATCCACTCGGCGAGTGCTTGCGGATCAAGTTGACAGTGCGAAGTATCGCGCGCCCCGAAAGCGGTTTTTTCAAATGCAGGCGAGAACAAAATAGCGTGCACCCGTTCATCCAGATGATGCTTTATCAGAAAATCGCGGGCGAATTCGTAGTCCGCTCGACTCGTCAAAACAAACTTAAGTTCATCGTGAGGCCGGAGCGCCTGCAGATTCTGCGCCGCGAAGGTCCCCGCTGCGCCGGAGTGTGGACACTTAACATCGACGATCTTGATGACTTGCTTTGGCACCCGCGCCAGCGGCCGTTCCCCGCTCGTCTCGAGCAGGACTTTGTAGTCGGCGTCCAGAAGCTGCTCCATCAGAGGAATCACTTCCCGCTCCTGCAGCATCGGCTCGCCCCCGGTAATTTCGACCAGTCCGCCCGACGGACTCAGCCGGGCAACTTCGCCGAGCACTTCCTGGAGCTCCATCTTTCGTCCGCCCGAAAAACTGAACTCACTGTCGCACCACGAGCAGCGCAGGTTGCATCCGGTCAGACGCACGAAAACACACGCCAGGCCGGCATGAGTCGATTCGCCCTGGAGCGATTTGTAAATTTCGGAGATCTGCATGGCGAGCTGTAAGCGACCGGTTGTCAGCCTTCCCGTCGATCGCGCCGCGCTATTCCGTGTACTTGGCCGTGGTCACATCGGTTTCAAAAACCGTGACATCCTTCACTCTCACCCGGCCGTTGGTCACCTTGCTCAATCGCGTGTTGGTCTCGTCATAAAAGTACTTTGCGAGATTTTCGGCCGACGGGTTGAGCACGGTAAAAGGCTCGATGTCGTTGATCATCTGGTGGTCGAGCCGGTCGATGGCGAGCTTCATCACTTCTTTCAGATCTTTGAAATCGAGCAGCAGTCCCGCCTTGTCAAGCTCCGCGCCCGCCAGGGTCACGCGAATCTTGTAATTGTGGCCGTGCGGATTTTCGCACTTGCCTTTATAGTTGCGCAGGTAATGCCCGGCCGCGAATGTGTCTTCCACCGTTACTTCAAACATGAATCCCGTTTCCCTCGGCTGTTTTTATTGTACATTTTGAGAGCTTAGGTGACACGATTCCGCCATGCCTCCGCCTGAAGTCACAATTCGAGCGGCAACTGCGAGCGAATCCGCCATCATCCTTCATCACCGCCGCTCCATGTTTCGAGACATGGGCGAAGGCTCCGCCGATGAACTCGATCGCATGGTCGAAGTCGCAGGTCCCTGGCTGGCGCGGGCTTTGGCCGACGGCTCCTATCGCCACTGGCTCGCGCTTGACCCTGCCGGACGCGTCGCCGGTGGTGGCGGCGTGCTCCTCTGCCCCTGGCCTGCAAACCCCAAAGATCCCTGCACCCAGCGGGCGGTGATCCTCAACGTCTACACCGAGCTCGAATTTCGCAAGCGCGGAGTTGCCCGCCAGCTCATGTCCACCATCCTCGAATGGCTCCAGCAGCAAGGCTTCCGCGGCGCTAATTTGCATGCCAGCCCCGAGGGCCGGCACCTCTATGAAAAGCTTGGGTTTGAACCCACCAACGAAATGCGGTTGAAGTTCTAGCCCTGCCTCACAGACCTCGGTCCTACCCTCTGTCTCCCGCTGTCAGGCAAACCACGGGTTAACTCCTTATAATTTGCTAACGTTCCGGTTCCTGCTCCGTCTATCTCCGTGCAAGCGAAGAACCAGCAAGGAAGCACAGGGATTGAAGGATTGATCACTTGTAGGGGACCGAGACCATGCCGGCCGATTCTTACGCTGTAGCAATTCCGGTTGGCGACCATTACCGTCCGCGGCGGGCGGAACAGGACAGCCGCAACCAGAACCCCACGTCGCATGAGAATATGAGGGGCTCTTTGGCAGCGCAGGGCAACCGCATCGACGACACCAGTCTGATCCGGGAGGCGCAGCAGGGCAACCGCGCCGCCTTCGAGGTCCTGGTGCGTCATTACGATCAGTCGGTGCTGCGGCTGGCGCTCCACCTCACCGGATCCGAGTCCGACGCGCAGGATGTCTATCAGGAAGCCTTCCTCAAGGCCTACAAAAATCTCGGCAGTTTTCGTTTTGAGTGCTCTTTCTACACCTGGATCTACCGCATCGTTACCAATCTTTGTCTTGACCATCTGCGGAAACGCAGCGTGCGAAAAGAGGATGCTCCGGTTGCGGTGGATGCCTCGGGCGAAGAGTACAGCCGCTTGGAGCAGTTCGCCGACGCGCGCGCGGGAGCAAACCCGGAACGCGATTTGATGCGCCGCGAACTGGGCCGGAAGATTGGAACCGCTCTGTCGGGACTGACGCCCCGCGAACGCATGGTGTTTGAGTTGAAGCACTATCACGGACTCAAGTTGCGCACCGTGGGCGAGATGCTCAATACCACGGAGGAGACGGCCAAGAATACATTGTTTCGCGCGACCCAAAAACTGCGGGCCGCGCTGGCGGAGATGCGATGATTTCGGAGTCAGCCCGCGAAGGAATTCGCCTATGAAATGCGATTGGGTACGGCAAAATATTCTGTTTTATGTCTACAACGAGCTGGAGGACGATGCCCGCTACGAAGTAGAGCAGCACCTGGCGCGGTGTCCGGAATGCGCCACCGAGTTGAAAGCGGCGCGCAAATTTCACGCCACGCTTTCGGAAATGCCGGTGGCCGAGCCCACTCCGAACCTGCTCGCCGCATCGCGCATGCGGTTGCAGGAAGCGCTCGAAACCACTGAGCGCCACGGCCTCTGGCGGCGCCTGATTCTTGAGCCCGCGGTTTGGCTGCGGCAGATTCGGATGGCGCCCGCGCTGGCCGCCGCGATCTTCATCGTGGGATTTGGCGGCGGCATTGCCGCCACTTACAATTTTCTTTCCGCCCGCGGCGGGGATGGCGTGGTGACCAGTTCGCTCGAATCGGGCAGCGGCAATCAGCCTCAGCCGCTGGAATCGTCCGCCATTGCCGGCATCCGCTCTGTTACCCAGGAGCCCGGATCGAATCGCGTCAGCATCAAGTACGACACGGTTTCGACTCAGGAAGCGCAGGGCTCGCTCAACGACCAGCGCATTCAGCAGTTGCTGTTATTCGCGGCGCGCAACAATTACAACTCGGGAGTGCGGATGGATTCGGTCGACGTACTCACGCAGGCGCCCGACGATTCGCGGGTGCGCGAAGCCTTGATGTATGCCCTGCAGAACGACACCAATCCCGGGATCCGCTTGAAGGCGCTGGACGGGCTGAGCAGTTTCGTGGGACAGGATGCTCAGGTCAAGGATGAAATTTTGCAGGCCCTGATCAGCGACACAAATTCCGGCGTTCGCATGCAAGCCTTGCGCCTGGTAGAGCCGATGAAAACCGATAGCAACGTACGCTCCGTGCTCACCCGCGTGTCGCAGGCCGATCAGAATGCTTCGATTCGCTCGCAGGCCCGCACCATGCTGGCGCAAATGCCGGAGATGGATTAGAGAACGGTCGTCGGTCGATGGTCTTTGGTCGTTCGCGAAGACCTGTTAGCGAAGACCTGCGCCCCACGACGAATGCCGAACGACGAACGACTTACTAACTGAGGAGGACTCTCATTGAAGCAGGCAATCAAACTCGCCGGGATCGCACTTTTCATGGTTGCGCTGGCGTCTCTGGCTCCCGGCCAGCAAACTCGGGAGTATCGCGAAGGCAGCAGCTGGGTTCAGGAGATGACTGGAGACCTGGGCGCCGCGAAAAATCTGCGCGTAAAACTGGCGGCAGGTTCGGTGCGGGTACAGGGCGGATCGCAAGCGGGCATCACATACGTCATTCATCGTAAGGCCTATACCTCGTCCCAGGAGAAAGCCCGCCGCGAATTTGAGTCCTACCGCATCAGCGCTACCTTAAAGGGAGACACGGCGTGGATCGTGGCCGAGTCGAGCCGGCGCGATTCGAAGTGCTCCGATGATTTCGTCATCAATGTGCCGCGCAACCTCGACTCCGCCAAAATCGACACTGGCGGCGGCAACGTAAATGCCGCTGGGATCGCCGGACATGTCAGCCTCGAAAGCGGCGGTGGAAGTATTCATCTCGACGATATCGGCGGCGAAGTATCGGCGGAAACCGGCGGCGGAACGATTGAAGTCGGCAGCGTGCAAGGCAACGTAAGTCTGCATACCGGCGGAGGAAACATTAAAGTCGCCGCCGCCAAGGGTGAAATCAAGGCCGAGAGCGGAGCCGGCAACCTCGTCATTCTTTCCGGCCTGCAGGGCGCCGTGCTGGAAACGGGCGGGGGCAGCATTCGCGTGGAGAAGTGCAGCGGCCCCGTGAAAGCCACCACCGGCGGCGGCAGCGTGGATCTGGGAGACATCGGGGGGCCCGCCGAAATTGAGACCGGCGCGGGCAGCATCCGGCTGGCTTCCGCCAAAGGCCGGGTGCAGGCTCAGACCGGTGGAGGCAGCATCCAGTTAGATGGCGCAACCTCGGTGCAGGCGGAAACGGGTGCCGGAGGTATCGTTGTGAAATTGCTGGCGGGCGCCGATCACGGCAGCAGTTCCATGCTGGAGACGTCGGCTGGCGACATCACCGTGTATCTGGCCAACGATCTGGCGATTTCCATTCGCGCCGAGATCGAAATGGCGAACGGCCATAGCATCCGCAGCGAGTTCTCCGATATTCATGTATCCAGTGCGGGCGGACCGTGGGAGAAAACGGTTACGGCGGAGGGTCAACTCAACGGCGGCGGACCGGTGTTGAAAGTGCGGACCAACTCCGGCAATGTAAACTTCCGCCGCGTCAGCCGCTAGGTTTCCAGGCTGGAGACGGGAGTCGAAGCGGGGAACGACGGGCGTCTCGCCTGTCCTGTGGGCAGCCCGGCGCACCGTTCACAAGTGGGTTTTGTTCGATCAGTCGTAGTGTGCCATCATTCTTGGAGGGCCTATGATCCACCGTTTCCTGTTGTGCCTCTTTGTTTTTTCGCTGGTCTTCGCCATAACTTCCAGCGCCCAGCCTGAGCAACTGAATTACGATCGCGCCGGCGAAAGTTGGGACTGGAGTGGTGGCGGCGAAGAGGGTGGCGCGTCATCGTATCTCGGTGTAGATATTGCCGACGTTTCGCCCGAGCGGCTGGGGGAATTAAAGCTGAAAGAAGAGCATGGGGCGGAAGTCACCATGGTCGACCGCGATGCGCCCGCCGGGAAAGCCGGACTGCAGGAGCACGACGTGATCCTGACGCTCAACGGCGCCGCAATCGAAAGTGCCGCGCAATTGCGCCGCATGATTAAGGAAACTCCGGCAGGCCGCGTCGTGACGCTCGGCATCAGCCGTGACGGTCAACCCCAAACCATCAAGGTGCAACTTGCCGACCGGCACAAATCCATGACCTGGGCCCCGAAGAGCGGCGATTTCAGTTTCAATATGCCCGATTGGCCCGCCATGCCTGACTTCGAGTTGCCCGTCTCCGTCGTGGTGGTTCATTCTGCCGCGCGCAGCGGACTGATGGTGGAAAACATTACTCCGCAACTGGGAGATTTCTTCGGAGTGAGGAACGGAACCGGCGTGCTGGTGCGTAACGTGGAGAAAGGCAGCCGTGGAGAAAAAAGTGGGTTCCGCGCGGGAGATGTGGTGGTCAAGGTCAATGGCCAGCCCGTCCACGACACCTCGGATTTTTCCCATGCCCTGCGTTCCTCGACTGGCAAGACCGCGGCAGTCACCGTGATCCGCGAGAAGAAGGAGCAGAATCTCACGCTGACACTTCCCGAAAAGAAGGATTCCGGCAGCCTGTTGGAAGACAGCTTTGACTTCCCCGAAGTGACGGCGGAGACACAGGAGGCGATTAACCGGGCCGCTAATAAGATCGCCCGACTCGCCCCAGCCATCTCGGAAAGGATACAGCACGAAGCATCGCGCCTGAGCGAAGTCGAGAACAGCCTGCGAGATTCGGAGCGGGCCTTGCGAGATCAGCAGCTCGAGATGGAGGAACAGCAGGATAAACGTCAACACCAGCTATCCCACGAGCTATCCACAGACTGGGCCGAAATCTGATTCCGGCGTAAGTCTCGTTACGTAGGTCACCGGCGGCCGAACGCATGCCTGGGTTCGAAGTCCAGAGTTAACAGCAGGATGGCCAGATTCCACAGGTGCACTACCCACTCGTTACCTGTCCCGGTAACCAAAATACCGCTAATCTGTTGTCGCGATGGCCTTCCGTGCCCTGGTATTTTCCAAGAACCCTGAGACGAACAACGCGATCGCGGCAGCCTGCCAGCGGGCTGACATCCGCGCCCAGGCTTACTCCGACATCTTTTCAGCCATCGAAAAAGCGAAGACGCAGACGTTTTCCTGCGTGATCGCGGACTGGGCCGATCAGCCCGAAGCGAGCTTCCTGTTGAAGCGGGCTCGAGAGTCCGTGCCCAACCGAGACACAGTGGCGATCGCCATCATCGATCACGAGCCCGCAACCGCGGAAGTGCGCGACAATCGGCTCGCTTTTCTCATCCAGCGCCCAATCTCCGCCGAGGAAGCCGACGCGGTACTCAGCAAAGCCAGCCAAAAGATGCAGCCGTCGAGCGCACAGGATGCAGCGAAGTATTCCGTCGAAGACGAAGCCAGCAGCGCCGTCCAGCGGGCCCTTTCCAGCAGCGCTGAACAGAATCACCAGCATCAGTCAGCGACTGGATTCTCGGAATCGACCCCGGTAGCGAACGAGGTTGCCGAACCGGCAATTAACCGGGATCTGCAAGAACGTGAGCATCGTCATGGGCTCGGGCTCCGCGGAGTTTGCGCCGCCGCACTGATCCTGGTTTCGGCGTTTGTCCTGTGGCGATCACGCGAAACGCTGCAGTATCTCGCCCAAACTCCGGAAGGAAGATTCAACGTCATACGGGAATCGGTAGCGGCGCTTTTCAACGGAAACCAGGCCGGAGCCTCGCCCGTCAGTCCCGCCGCCAGTGATGCGCAAAGCAACGCGCAACGGGAGGCCTACTACAACCGACTTTCCAACTCTAATCAGCCGGAGCCTGTCCTCGGACTCGTCGCCACCGAATCTACTCTCGACACGCGGCCGCCCTTGCCCAAGCCCGCCGACCTGCCCTTGCCCGTTGCCGTGCTTGAACACCAGGAACCGCCGCCGGTCCACGTGCAACGCGCCGCGATTCCCGAAAGCATGAGAAACTCGGCGCCCATTGCGCCCCCCGTCGTCGTAACCGTCGGTCCGGCCCAGATGATGCCCGTCTCCGCCCCCCAGCCGCAGCCTGCCGCCCAGCAGTTCAGCGAACCCGTCGCCATCAGCGAAGAGTCCGCCCGCGCCCTCCTGGTTCACTCCGTTGATCCGGTGTATCCGCCGGAAGGGCTACCCCAGAAACTTCATGGAGCGGTCGTGCTGCAGGCAGTGGTGGGCCGCGATGGCGGCATCGAGGATCTCAAACTCGTGCGCGGAAATTTTATTCTGGGCCGGGCGGCAATTGCCGCAGTCAAGCAATGGCGCTTCCAGCCCTACAGCATCAACGGCCACGCCGCCGAGACACAAACCACGATCACCGTCAACTTTACTTACCCGGGCTAGTGTAAGGCCCGGGCTAATGTGGAGATAGGGCTGGGCCTCATCTGGAGAGGGACTCCCCACCCTCCTCGCTCAACTCGGAAACCAGCGTGGGAGTAGCAGGAATTTAAGCCAGCCCTCAAAAATGTCAGACCAGGCATGGGACATGATGTTGGCGCGAAGGTTGCCCCGGAGGGCGGCCAGCGTCCCATATAAGATCCCCAGCACCGCGATCACGGTTACCGATTTCCAACCTTGATACGAGTGCACCAATCCAAAGACCAACCCCTGACCGATCACTGCGGCAACGACGCTGCCGCTGATCGCGAGCAACTGGCGCTGCAGGTATCCGCGAAAGATCAACTCTTCGCAAAAGCCCGCAGTCAACGAAAGCGTGACCCAGGCGGCAGCCTCGGCTACGGTCCGCGGCAGCAGAGGAAAGACCGCGCTCGCTTGATTGGGGCCGAGCACCCAATAGACGCCATAGGCAACGCCTTCCCAGACCAGCCAGAAAGGGAGGGCTACACCGATGTCACCGGCAAGCTGTTGCCATGTCGTCCAGCGGCCACCACTGAGCGCCAGCAGGTTGCCACCTTGTCCGCGAACTCCCGCCCAGCAATACAGCAGGAAGAGCAGGTCGGCCGCCGCCGCGCCAAGCCAGGCCTTGCTGGCTCCCGGATGGCTCGGGGCCAGTGCAGCGCTGCTGCTTTGCGGATGCTCGGCCGCATGTTGCTGCGCCGCCCAGCCGGAATAAAGGGTCCCTGCGACAATGAGAAAAAATACGACGAAATGCCACCAGGGCGCGATCATTTTTGGCCCGATCAGTGCTGGCTCGATCGTCGTTTGTTCCCCGGTTCCGTGCTTCTCTGGAACCGTCGCCGCTAGGTCGCTGTGGGGCTCAGGCTCTGGCTCTGGCATCGGGCTCCTCGGGCATACGCCGGACAAAGATCGGCACTACTTGTGCTCGTCGTGCGCTTCCGGCGCGCTAGCGGGAGGGGCTGCGCCACTGGCATTTTTCCAATACTCCTGCACCGCCGGCGGCAGTTTTTCGATGCGCGTGAGAAATGCCGTGAGTTTCCACATGTCCGCGTCTGACAAAGTCTTATCCCACGCGGGCATACCTGTGTAGCGCACGCCGTTGCGAATGACATAGTAGACGTGCCATTCCGCGTCGTCCGGCGGCTGAAGAATAAGATTCGGCGGGGGAGGGTACATCGAAGTCTCCAGCGTCGAGGGCTGGCGGTCGATCCCCCCGTGGCAGAGCGCGCAATTCATGGTGTAGATCTTCAGCCCGGCGATCAGATTCTCGTCGGTGGGAGGGACTGGATTGTTCACCCGCGGGGCATGGCGCTCTACGGAATTATCCAGCGCGCTCATCGCAATGTGCCGTTCCATTTCAGGGGGTGCGCTGTTGGCCCGAGTCGGCAAAAAACCTAACAAAGCCAGCCCAAAACTGCCCAGCAGCAGCAGAAGGATCGTGACCACCACCCCCAGAACGAAGTTGCGCATTTCAGACCCTCGAAGAACCTTTTTCGCCGAATCGCTTGGTGCGGCGACCACTTTCTCATTCTACCTTCAAGGGTGCGGCCACCGATCCGATGCGTCCGCTGAGATTGTCGCGGACCACGAAACGCACCGTGTATTCCCCGGGAGCTAGATCCAGCGCGCCTCGGTACCCAACTCCTTGCTGCCGAATCGCAGCCAGTTTCTCCGCCGTCAAATGAGCCTCGACATTCCGTCCCACCGGATGATCCACCATTTTGCCATCCGCCGTTTTCGCCAGCGCCACGAATTCCAGCGCTACATGGTTGTTGTCGCTGTCGTTGATCAGCGAAGCGTCGGGCGCCAGGTGCATTTCATAATTCACATGCTTCTTGCCCGGATCTTTCCCTGCCTCAACTTTGTCCCAGCGGGCCACCAGCGCGAGCGAAGTGTAATCCAACGGCGACTGCAGCGCCGATGAAATATCGTTGTTGCGGCTGTTCTCCGGATCGGTCGTGGCGTTGGTTACAAAAAAGCCGCTGCGCGCCCGCACCTCAATATGCTCGCGCTTCACCTTCACTGCCAGCTTCCTCCAGCCCGGCTTCGTCTTCGTCCGGTCAAGATAGTAGCCCAGCATGTAGTATTCGGCCGAGTCGTTGACCGCATCCCGAAATCCCTTCGCCAGATCGTTGGAGTTGTAATAGGCGCGACCTCCCGTCATCGCCGCAAAAGTCTGGAAGCTCGCCTGCGTGTCCATGTTTTTCCGGCTCATGTTGCGCGCATAGTTCTTTCCCGGATTGCGCACCGCGGCGCTCGGCAAAGTCACCACCTGCAGTCCCTTCACGTCCACCGGATAAAGCCCAATCTGCGCATCGTTCAGCAGTTGCCAGGTATGTTCGTACATCGGCAGCACGTCGCTGAGCGTGTCCCGGCCCGCCGGCGCCAGCTGCATCGTGTTATCGCTCACGCTGAAGGGGAATCCGCCGCCCGCCCAGATCAGCGACTTCCGCCCGGGAAACCCTCCCACCGCCTGCGCGATCTGTTGCAGCCCCTGCAGCGTATAGGTGATCGCCAGCCGCTGCTCGAACGATTGAAAGTTCAGCTCCGCGTCCTCCATCATGGCCTGAATCTGCGTGGCTTCATTCTGCACCGTTGTGGGATCGATGCCCGCGCTCCCATCCGGGCTCGCGCTCCCCGTCAGCCCTTCTACATCCTCCGGGCTATCGACCATCTGGAAGGTATCGCCCTTCACCTTGTGCAGCGCCGCTACCAGCACCCGCGGGTCGGTGGTGAAGTCGTGCACCACGTGAATACCGCTGCGGGTCAGGGTGTAAAGCGCGGTCGGCTCGCGCTGATCAACCGATTGCGTCAGATATTTGAGCAGGTCTTTACGCGCATTCGCCTGATCCATGAAAGAAGTGTTAATGAAGTCGAGCACCATTAGCGTAATGCGCTTGGCCGACGCATCGCCCGCCAGCGCGTTGCTGAACTCGTTCGCACTCCTGGGACGCGACATGCGGTGAGTGTCGCTGGTGATTTCCTCAAACGTCGAAATCTTCTGTTCCGCGCCGTTCTCCAGCACCGTGAAGTCTTCTCTCTTGAGCCCGGTGATATGCGTGCCCGACTTGTCGGTCACCAGCGTTGGGATCAGCACCAGTTCCGTGCGCGCCGTGAACCGGACTTCTCCGCTGTTCTCTTTTTCCTTGTCTTTCTCCTTGTCCTTGTCTCGGCCAAAGACAAAAACCGAACCCGCCAAAATCGCGATCAAAGTGAACCAGCAAGTGAAGTAGCAGGAAAAGTAGCAGGAGAGCTTGCGGCTAGTCGTCATTCCCATACTCCCTTCAATCTGCAGGAAAAGGATGCCGGGTCATTCGTTCGCGAAGGCGCAGCTTGAAGTCGTGCCGCCCAGGACCTGTATCCACACGGGCTTTCACCCCCGAGGGCCGCACTACCCACGCGTGGAACCTTCTACCAGACGAGATGAGAATCGCTTCTTGGCTTGCCAGTATATAACAACTCAGTAAGCCCGCAGCCGCCGCGCCTCGCGCACCAGATCGGAAACTCTCGGCAGAAAAAATTCTTCCAGCGGCGGCGAAAACGGCACCGGTGTGTCCAGCGACGTCAGCCGGACAATGGGCCCATCCAGATCGTCAAACGACTCTTCATTGACGATCGCTGAAATTTCTCCCGCCAGTCCACCCGTGCGCGCGTGCTCGTGCAGAATGATGACTTTGTTCGTCTTCTTCACCGTAGCGGCAATCGCCGCCCGATCCAGGGGCGAAAGCGTCCGCAGATCCAGAATCTCGATTTCGATTCCTTCCCTGCTCAGGATCTCCGCCGCTTCCAGCGCCACGTACAGCATGGCGGCGTAAGTAATCACGCTAAGATGCTGCCCTTCGCGCGCCACTCGCGCCTTCCCCAGCGGAACCACGTAATCGTCCTCTGGAATTTCTTCCTTGATTCTGCGATAGAGATACTTATGCTCGAAAAAAATCACCGGGTTATGGTCGCGAATCGCCGCCTTGATCAGTCCCTTGGCATCGTATGCCGTCGCCGGACAGACCACCTTCAGCCCCGGCGCATGGACAAACCACATCTCCGGATTCTGCGAATGAAATGGCCCGCCATGCACATTCCCGCCGCTCGGCCCACGAATCACCAGCGGAGCGGGCGCTCCCCACCGATAGTGCGACTTCGCAACCATGTTTACAATCTGATTGAAGGCGCACCCAATGAAGTCCATGAACTGGAACTCAGCCACCGGTCGCAGCCCCGTAAGCGCCGCGCCGAAAGCCGCTCCCACGATCGCCGACTCGGCAATGGGAGTGTCAATCACCCGCTCCGGCCCGAAGCGGTCGATAAATCCCTCGGTAACCTTAAAAGCGCCTCCATAGATTCCGATATCCTCGCCCAGGCAAAAGACGGACGCGTCGCGCTCCATCTCTTCCCACATACCCTGCCGGATCGCTTCAAGATAGGTAACAACCGCCATGAACTGGAAGTGTAGCAAGAGCACAGGAATCGCGTCCTGACAATCAGTGCTTCTCCTGGAATGACGTGATCTACGCCGTCCAAGTTGGCAGCGCAGGCCACGCATGCGGGCGGATCTTTCACCACTGCAATGCCCCAAAGACCTAGGCCCGCCTTACCCTTTCGTGGACTATGTTTCGCGCCTCCCAGTTGCGATAATCATACAATCCAATGGAACTCTCACTCTTTGAAGAACGCTGGCTCCCGAAATCGGTTCTCTGCCTGCGCCATTACAGCCTCAATACATTCCTCCGCGATCTTGTCGCCGGCATCACCGTCGGCTTGGTGGCCCTCCCGCTGGCGATGGCTTTTTCCATCGCTTCCGGACTCACGCCCCAGGCCGGGATTTACTGCGCCATCGTGACCGGCTTCATCATCTCCGCCCTCGGCGGTTCCACCACCCAGATCGGAGGCCCCACCGGAGCCTTCGTAGTCGTCATCGCCGGCATCGTCGCCCTTCACGGCGTCGATGGCCTCTTCATGTGCACCGTCATGGCCGGAATCATGCTCGTCATCATGGGTCTCACCGGCATGGGTTCCGCCGTCAAATTTATTCCCCGGCCCATCGTCATCGGCTTCACCAACGGCATCGCCATCCTCATCGCCAGCACTCAAATCAAAGATTTCTTCGGACTCAAACTCGAAAAAGTTCCCGGCGTGTTCTGGCTGCGCATGGAGGCCCTCGCCCAGAATTTTCATACCATCTCGTTCGAAGCTACCGCCCTGGCCCTCTCCACCATCGCCATCATTCTGGTTTGCCGCGCTTTTTCCAACCGCATCCCCGGCGCTATCGTGGCTCTGGTCCTCGGCACCGCCGCCGTATGGTTCTTCAAACTCCCGGTCGCCACCATCGGCTCGCGTTTCAACGGAATTCCCAGCGGCCTGCCTCATCTGCACATTCCCGTGTTCCGCACCGATCTCATTCATGGACTTCTGGGACCGGCCCTCACCGTCGCCATGCTGGGCGCCATCGAATCGCTCATGTCCGCCGTCGTCTCCGATCGCATGAGCAACAGCAGCAGTATCAAAGACCGCCACAATCCCAACGTCGAACTGGTCGCGCAGGGCATCGCCAACGTCGTTTCTCCCATGTTTGGAGGCCTGCCCGCCACCGGCGCCATCGCCCGCACCGCTACTAACATCCGTTCCGGAGCAAGAACTCCCGTCGCCGGCATGATTCACGCTCTCACGCTGCTGGCAATTCTCCTCTTTGCTTCCAGGCTGGTGAGTTTCGTTCCGATGGCCGTGCTGGCCGGAATCCTGATGGTCGTGAGTTACAACATGGGCGAGTGGCTCGAGATTCCGTCGCTCCTCAAGCTCACGAAGACCGATGTCAGCGTCTGGCTCGTCACCTTCGCCCTCACCGTTTTCGCCGATCTTACCGTGGCCGTCCAAGCCGGAATGATTCTCGCCGCGCTCCTCTTCATCAGCCGCGTCGCCGCTACCACCACCGTTTCCCAGGTCACCGACGACTACGTCGAAGATGGACGGGTCCACATCCTGCAGGATAAAGACATCCCCTACTACGCCACCATTTTCCGCATCCACGGCCCGTTTCTTTTCGGCGCAACCGACAAGATCGACGTCGTCACCGAGAATATTCACCAGCTGCCGCCCGTCGTGATTCTCCGGCTGCGCAATATGACCGCCCTCGATGCCACCGGCCTCTTCGCCCTCGAAGAAGTCGCGCGTACCTTGAAGAAAAGCGGCCGCGAGTTGATTCTGTGCGGCGCCCGCGAGCAACCCCTGCGCCTCATTCAGCAGACGGAATTCGAGGAATTGGTTGGTCCTGAGAATATTTGCGTCAACGTCCAGGATGCCCTGCGCCGCGCCGAAGAGGCCTTCGAAAGACTGCAGCCCGCGGCAACCACCCGATGAGCGGCCAGGATTGGAATATCGTCCCTGAAGACACGGCGGAGTGGGTGATTTTTCTGGTTTCTGTCGCGATCGTTCTGGGCGCCGCGCTTTGGATCTTCCGCTAAGCAAGCGGATAGAGTTTTTCTAGCGCATCGCCGCCGCGCTCGCCAGGCTGGCATTCAAATACCGGCTCATCGCCAGATCGATAATCGCGCCAATCATTTCCGTATAAGAAAGTCCCGACGCCCTGGCCGCCATGGCAAATTCCTGCCGGCTCGCCAGCCATGGATTCGGATTCGCTTCAATCACGTAAACATCTCCATTCGGAGACAGCCGCATGTCGATCCGTCCATAATCGCGCAGCTTCAGCGCCCGGTAGGCCGCCAGCGCCGTGTCCGATAACCGTTTCATCGTCGCTTCGTCCAGATCTTCCGCCACCTGCGACTTGGTCAGCTTGTAGGCTTCGGTATTCTTTTCGAACTTCACATCGTAGCTCGCGATTTTCGGCGTGCCCTCCGGCAACCGTGACAGATCGAGTTCGATCAAAGGCAATACCTGCGCCCGCTCATAGCTCCCGAGAACACCCGCGTAAATTTCCCGCCCTTCGATAAACTCCTCGATCAGCGCCGGAGAATCGAATTCATCCTGGATATATTCAACCCGCTCCATCATCTCCTTGATGTTCGTCACCACCGCGCCCGCATCGATCCCGATCGATCCATCCTCCCACGACGGCTTGACGATCAGCGGAAAAGAAATGTCGTGCGCGTGCTCGATGCGTCCGCGATACGCCGTGGCGAAAAATGGAGTCTTGATGCCATGAAACGCGAATATCTTCTTCGCGATCGCTTTGTCCTGCGCCAGAATAATCGCGTGCGGACCCGCCCCCGTGTAGCGCAAGCCCAGCAGGTCGACATACGCCACCACATTCATTTCTTTGGTGTCGTCGCCATCGAAAGACTCGGTCAGATTGAAAATTAGATCCGCATCGCAACGCGAAAGCGCGTGCAGCGACTGCGGACGCCCGTCCAGTTCGAAATAAGAAGGCTCGTGCCCCAATTTCTGTAGCGCCTCGAAAATCTCCTCGCGATCGGTCTTCTCTTTCTTGACCGTCTTCACTTTCTTGCGAGGCTTGCGCACCACCGTCGCCGCCTCTTCCTTAGCCGCCGCTGCCGCTGGATCTTCGTTCCAAACGTCATACAGCAACGCGATTTTAAGTTTTGCTCCGCTCATCCATTCTCCTGATTGCCGGGCGCGACGCCCCTCGCTCCGCTTCTCTTTACGGCTGTATAAACTTCCCTTTCGTCACATACGTCATCACCAGCGCCGTCACATAAGCCGTGATCTCCGCCAGATGTTCCGCGCTGCGGGTTTTGTCGACCCGCAAATCAAGCTCGCTCGCGCGCTTTTCGATCGTGTCCATCAAAGTCTTGATCAGCGGACGCTGCGCCCCCGTCCACTGCGCCACTTTGTCAATCACCGCCTTGCGATGCTGGCGCAGAAATTCCGCCGCCGCCCAGGCCGCCTTCCGCCGCCGCGATACCGGAAAGATGTCCCGCATGTCCGTATCCGGCGTCAACTCGGTCACCGCCACTTCCTCTCGCCCCGCCTGCTGCAGGTTGTAAAACTCGGCTACCGTGGTTTCCATCTCATCCACCGTCAGATCGGCTTCCCCGCGCCGCCGCAAGGGTTCGCTCTTTCCCACCCGGCGCGCCAACCGGTTCAGGTAGCGCAATTTCTCCATCGCGCCCCAGCCCCGATATCGCTTCCGCCAATTTGACCGCGGCGTCAACCACACCGCAAACGTCTCCGCAAAATCTTCATCGGGATGCTTCTGCGCATACCATCCCGGCAAATGCCGCACATAGTCCCGCGAAAACGGCGCCGGACGGTAGTTATCCCGGTAAGGCCGCCGGAACGGTCCGAAAATCCGCTTCCAGTCCGGCTTGGTATGCAGCTTGTACGCGTACGTGAACGCGTGTCCCGCCTCATGCCGCAGGTACATCATGATTTCGCGAGCATCCTCCAGATCATGCGTTTCCTTTTCCAGTTGCGCCAAAGCCGCATGCGCCAGGTAAAACGGGATCCCGATAATCGGCTCCCCCGACGGGCATCCCCATTCGTTGGTCAAATAAAACGCTGGACGAAACTTAGCCAGCCCCTTAGCGTCCAGCTCGCGATAAAGCTGATCGACAAAGCGCTCCACCGGAGACCCGGCCAGCGTCAGCCCCAGCTCGCGAATCGGCCGGTCGAGCAGTTCCTGGTACGCCGCGGGTTCAGTTTTCGCGATTACGATGTTGGGCACAAACGCTCGCTCACAAAGAGTCTGCAACCGCGCGGGCACAGGCGGGGAAATAATGTCACTACGATCAACGGTAACCGAAAGCAGTGTTGGATAGAAGTTACCGGGGTAATGGAAACTGGACGCGATCAAAAAACACTTCGAATTGTGCGGACCGCTTACACGACCGACGAAAACTGCGAGCTCCACCGATGGGGTTGCGAGAATGAAGCCGAGTCAGGCACCTGCTCGTAGCCAATGTGCCAGGTCTTGGTTGGTTGCCCTTCGCACTCAAACCCCGAGACGCTGCCGCGCTTTGTTCCTCGGAAATGTTACAAATATAGGGGGTCGCGGGACGGCCGAGCTCGCCCCCGAATGAATCTTTCAACCGCACCCCGTCATCCATAAGCTTCGGAGGGCACGAACGATGGCACAAACTTTGGAGGAAGTGAAAATGGCGCATGAACTGCCACCGCTGCCGTACGATTACACGGCGCTTGAACCCACGATCGATGAAAAGACGATGCACCTGCATCACGACATGCATCACGCGGCCTATGTGAAGAACCTGAATGCGGCGCTTGACAAGCATCCTGAACTGCACAAGAAAAGCGCGGAGGATCTGATTCGCGACCTGAACGCTGTCCCCGAAGACATCCGGGGCGTGATCCGCAATAATGGCGGAGGGCACGTCAACCACACGATGTTCTGGAACATCATGAAGCCCCACGGCGGCGGCGACCCCACCGGACCGATTGCCGACGTAATCAAGAAAACTTTTGGCGACTTCAAGACTTTTCAGGAAAAATTCAACGCTGCGGGCGTGGGCCAGTTCGGCAGCGGATGGGTCTGGCTCGCTGGAGACTCCAAGGGAGAGGTAAAGATCATCTCCACTGCGAACCAGGACAGCCCCCTCTCGCAAGGCCTCTATCCTATTTTTGGGAATGATGTTTGGGAACACGCCTACTATCTCAAGTACAACAACCGGCGCCCCGAATACCTGCAAGCCTGGTGGAATGTAGTTAACTGGGAAGAAATCAACAAGCGCTACCATGCGTCGCTGAAGAAATAATTCTGGGCGGGAAGGGACGGGGCTTCGCCCCGTCCAATCGCTCGCGTAGCACGGACTCGGACGCGGTGGTGGATATTTTGAGGTTCAGCGCAGGTGGGCAGTTGTGCGTGGTTCCGGCTAGCGCGCGGCGCCCGCCGGCAGGATCTCTTCCACGTCGACCTTGGTTGGGTAATTCCCGGTATAGCAAGCCGAGCAGTAGGTGGTTTTGTCTCCATCGGCGCACGCTTTTTTAAGACCCTCGAGTGAAAGATAGGCGAGTGAATCGGCGACAATGAAGGTCCGAATCTCGTCGATGGACTTGTTGGCGGCGATCAGCTCTTTCTTTGAAGGTGTATCGACGCCGTAGAAGCAGGGCGAAATCGTGGGTGGACAGGAAATTCGCATGTGAACTTCTTTCGCGCCGGCGTTGCGAATCATGCGGACAATCTTCTTGCTGGTGGTGCCGCGGACGATCGAGTCATCGACCAGAATTACGCGCTTGCCCTCGATCAGGCTGTGCACCGCGTTCAATTTCAGTTTGACGCCGAAATCGCGGACGGATTGCTGGGGTTCGATAAAAGTGCGTCCGATGTAATGGTTGCGGATGAGGCCAAGTCGAAACGGGATACCGCTTTCGGCGGCGTATCCGATGGCGGCGGTATTGCCGGAGTCCGGAACCGGAACCACGATATCGGCGTCCACCGGCGCTTCGCGAGCGAGCTGGCGTCCCATGGCATCGCGGCTGTGGTCGACGGAGCGGCCAAACACCAGACTGTCGGGGCGGGAAAAATATACGTGTTCAAAGATGCAGCTGGACTGCGCGGGAGACGGAGAATAAAAACGGGAACTGATCCCTTCGGGGCCAACGATGACGAGTTCGCCGGGTTTGACGTCGCGCTCATAGGTGGCGCCGAGCAAATCGAAGGCGCAGGTTTCCGAAGCAAAGACGACGGTATCGCGCTTTTCGCTGGTCAGGGCGGGAATGCGTCCCATGGCGAGCGGACGGAAGCCGCGTGGATCGCGGGCGGCAAAGACCCGGTCACGGCTGAGCATGACCAGGGAAAATGCGCCTTCGACGCGGCGTAGCGCGTCGGCGATCGCATCGGGTAAAGTCTGTTCGCGGGAGAGCGCGATCAGGTGCACCAGAACCTCGGTGTCGCTGTTGGTCTGGAAGATCGAGCCCTGGCCCTCTAACTTGGCGCGAATCGCGTGCGCGTTGACCAGGTTGCCGTTGTGCGCGATGGCGATGGTGCCTTTGTTGGACTGCACCATGATGGGCTGCGCGTTCAACAGAGCGGAATCGCCGGCAGTGGAATAGCGGGTGTGTCCGATGGCGAGAACGCCGCGCATGGAAGCGAGCACATCATGGCCGAAAATATCCGCGACCAATCCCATGGCCTTGTGCTGGCGCAGGCGTTCGCCGTCGGATGTGACGATGCCGGCCGATTCCTGCCCGCGATGCTGGAGGGCATGAAGTCCGAGATAGGCAAGCTTCTCGGCCTCGGGATGGGCGTGGATAGCGACTACGCCGCATTCATCGCGAAATTTGTCGGAAGCCAGCATTTACCCCTTAGCCAGAACAACTGAACTCACTCGGCGGAAACAACGCCCGATTCGGCTCGCAAGGCCCTTTCCAGCGTGCCTTCATAAGCGGCGCGCAGTTCCTGGACACTCGCGGAAATCAAGCCCTGTCCGTCCACCGAAACTTCGACGTTATTCGACTCCGTCTCGCCGAGTACGTCCGTGAAGATGCCATACTCCTCCGCTACCTGCTGGATCCTCGGAAGGTGCATGGGGTCGCAGCTTATCAGTACTCGGCTGGCATCCTCCGCAAATAGCACGAATTCAAGCGCCAACGGCTGCCTCGGCAGTTTGACGGTGAATCCGACTCCCGCGGGCAGCGCCGATTCCACCAGCGCCACCGCCAATCCGCCGTCGGCGCAGTCGTGAACGGATTCAACCACACCCGCCCGAATTAAGGCCACCAGCGCGCGTTGCAGCGTGGATTCTTGCTCCAGGTCAAGCTCCGGCGGATACCCCCAGACAGCTCCGAGAATTTCCTTCGCGTACTCCGACGAGCCAAACTCCAACTCGGCATCGACCGCGTCGCCGCTTTCGTTGGCGCGCAGCAGGACAATTGTTCGGCCGGCAGTCGCAAAATGCATTTTTGCCGTTTTGTGCACGTCTTCCAGCAGGCCTACCACTCCAATCACCGGAGTCGGGTAAATTCCCTCGCCGAGAGTTTCGTTGTAAAAGCTGACATTGCCGCCCGTGATCGGCGTATCCAGTTCTTCGCAGGCTTTCGTGATGCCGTCAATCACCTGCGAAAACTGCCACATGATGTTTGGCTTTTCAGGGTTGCCGAAGTTGAGGCAGTTGGTGGCGCCGATCGGCGTGGCTCCCGCGCACGCCACTTTGCGCGCCGCTTCGGCGACCGCATGCATCGCCCCCAATCGCGGATCGAGATAACACCACCGGCTGTTTCCGTCGAGCGCCATCGCCAGTCCGCGTTTCGAGCCCTTGATGCGGATGACTCCGGCATCGCCCGCTCCCGGCGCTTCTACCGTGTTGGTCTGTACCATGTGGTCGTATTGCTGCCAGACCCAACGCTTCGAACAGATATTCGGACTGGCCAGCAGGCGCTTGAGCTGGACCGTGAACTCCTTGTCTTTACCAAGCTGAAGACGAACATGGTCCGGCATTTCGCGGTCAACCGGTGGTTCCCAGCGGGCGAGCGGACGCTCGTAGACCGGCGCGTCATCGGTGAGGGCGGCGTTGGGAATCTCCGCGACGACTTTGCCGTGTTCCAGAACGCGCATCTTCGCATCCAGGGTGACGCGGCCAATCTCCACTGCGTCCAGTCCCCACTTCCGGAAAACTCGAAAGACCTCTTGTTCGCGGCCTCTCTGGGCGACCAGCAACATCCGCTCCTGCGACTCGCTGAGCATGATCTCGTAAGGAGTCATGCCACTTTCGCGCTGTGGCACCAGGTCCAGTTCGATCTCGATTCCCGTGCCCCCGCGACCACCCATCTCACATGTCGAGCAAGTCAGCCCAGCGGCTCCCATGTCCTGGATGCCGACGACAGCGCCCGTTGCCATCGCTTCGAGACAGGCTTCGAGCAGCAGCTTTTCGAGGAATGGATCTCCCACTTGAACGTTGGGGCGCTTGGCTTCCGAGCCTTCGCTGAACTCTTCGCTCGCCATGGTCGCGCCGTGGATGCCGTCGCGCCCGGTCTTGGAGCCCACATAGATCACGGGATTGCCTTCGCCCGAGGCGCGCCCGTAAAAAATCTGGTCGCGGCGCACCAGCCCAAGAGCAAATGCATTCACCAGCGGATTGCCCGAGTAACAAGGCTCAAATTTCACTTCGCCGCCAAGATTGGGGACACCGAAGCAGTTTCCGTAGGAAGCGACGCCGGAAACCACGCCCTCCATGACGGAGTGGTTTTTGTGAATTTCAGCTTGTGTAGCGCGGGCTCCCGCGCCGCCGTTCTCGGCGACCTGGATCGGCCCAAACCGCAGCGAGTCCATGATCGCCACCGGTCGCGCTCCCATGGTGAAAATATCGCGCAGAATGCCGCCGACACCGGTAGCGGCACCCTGAAATGGCTCAATAAACGAAGGATGATTATGCGACTCGATCTTGAACGCGCAGGCCCAGCCGTCACCGATGTCGACAATCCCGGCATTCTCCCCCGGCCCCTGCAAGACCAGCTTGCTGCGAGTGGGCAAGCGCTTCAGGTGAACGCGCGACGATTTATAGGAGCAATGTTCGCTCCACATCACGCTGAAGATACCGAGTTCGGTGCGGGTAGGCTCACGTCGACCCAGCAGTTGCCTGATCTTTTCGAATTCTTCTGGAGTGAGGCCGTGCTCCCGGATCATCTCCGGCGTAATCGCAACAGGAATGATCGCAGACGTAGTCATGACTGGGAATTTCTATTGTCGCATCTCAACCGAGTTTTGGCATGTGGATTCTGGGCAAGGTTGTGAGTGGTCAGTCATGTCCGCTGCTGTTGACGTTGATCTGGAAGGGCGGGGATCAAGGTCAACGGAAAAATCAAGGTCAATGCCAAGGATCAAGATCAGCGGCAAGAGATCAACCCCAACGTCAAAGGCAGCGGATATGAGTGCCCGCCCTGCAGGGGCGTCTATACTGGCGCTGATGAAATCGGTGATTATCGGCACCGCCGGACATATCGATCACGGCAAGACGGCACTGGTCAAAGCCCTCACCGGCATTGACGCCGACCGCCTCGAAGAAGAAAAGCGGCGCGGCATTACCATCGACATCGGCTTTGCCCACTGCGAACTCCCCGCTCCCGATGGCAGCAGAATTCGGCTGGGTTTCGTCGACGTTCCCGGCCACGAGCGCTTCGTGCGCAACATGCTGGCAGGCGTCGGCGGCATCGACCTGGTGCTGCTCGTTATCGCCGCCGATGAAGGCATCAAGCCGCAGACTCGCGAACACTTCGATATCTGCCGACTGCTTGCCATCCCACGCGGCATCCCCGTGCTCACAAAATCCGATGCCGTGGATGCCGAGACCCTCGGGGTAGTACGAGTGGAAGTCGAAGACTATTTGCGCGGATCGTTTCTCGATCCCGCAAAATCGCCGATAGTCGCGGTGAGTTCGTTGACAGGTGCGGGCATTGACGAGTTGAAATCCGCGCTCGCCCGGGTCGCTTCCGAAGCAACCACTAAGAACTCGGCATCCCTGGCTCGCCTTCCCATTGATCGCGTTTTCACTATGAAAGGTTTTGGCACGGTTGTTACCGGCACGCTCGTTGCCGGAACGATCCGCCGGGATGAAGAGTTCGAGGCGTTTCCGGCCGGCCAGCGGGTGCGCGTTCGCGGGGTGCAGGTTCATGGCTCGTCCGCCGAAGCCGCCGTCGCCGGGCAGCGCACCGCGCTCAACCTTGTGGGCGTCTCTACCGATGATTTAGCGCGCGGGATGATGCTGGCGACTGCGGGCTCATTCCATTCCACTTCGCGAGTCGATGTGTTGCTTACTCTTCTTCCCTCGGCAAAGCCGCTCAAGGATGGCGCCCGTGTACACTTTCACGCCTACACTTCGGAAACCATCGCGGAAGCGCGGTTGTACGAAACAAAGTACGAAACGAAGCACGAAACGAAGCACGAAACAAAGCATGGCGCGAAACAGCTGAAGCCGGGCGACGAAACATATGCGCAATTGCGATTCGCCGAACCCCTGCTGCTACTGCCCGGGGATCGCTTTATCGTGCGACAGTTTTCGCCGGTCGTGACCCTTGGCGGAGGCATCGTGCTGGATGCCTCACCCGCCACTCGCAAGCAACGGGCAGAAGACACGAACGCGTTTCTCAAGATCATGCGCGAAGGTTCTCCGGCAGAAGTGCTGGCGGCGCGCGTGGCGCGACGAGGTGTAATCGGTTTGCGTCTGAATGACATTCCGGGAGAAATGAACATCTGGCCGGAAGAAGCGGCGAAACTCGCCGCAAACGCCGGATTGGTCGACTGCCATCAGATGCTGGTTGCGCCGGCGGCATTCGCGATAGCAAAAACAGATGTACTCCAGGCTCTGAAGAAATTTCACGATGCGAATCCGCTTGTGGCCGGAATGAGCAAAGAGGAGCTGCGCGATCGGGTCAATCTGGGCCCCGAGCTTTTTTACAGGGTGCTCGAAAAATTGGCGGAAGAAAAGAAACTCGAAGTCGCGGGAGAACTCGTCCACCTGTCCGGCCGCGGAGTGGTCATGAAGGACGAAGAAGCCGAGTCCAAGAAGATCATCGAGCAGGCGTTCGCTTCCGCCGGGTTAAAAGTGCCGTCGCTGAAAGAAGTGTTGGCGGGTCTGAAGGTGGATAAAATCCGCGCCCAGAAAATTGTGACTCTGCTTTTGCGCGACAAAATTCTGATTAAGATTTCGGAGGAACTGCTTTTTCACCAGACTGCCCTCACGGATCTTCGCCTGAAAATCGCAGCCCTCAAAAGTACTGCGCCGAAAATCGATGTCGCCCACTTTAAAGAGATGACCGGAGTCAGCCGCAAGTACGCGATTCCGCTGCTCGAATATCTGGATCGCGAGCGGGTCACGCGCCGCGTGGGAGACGAGCGCGTGATTCTGTGAGTGGGTAGAGACGGGCGCCCTCGCCCGTCCCCGCCGAGCGCAGCTCGGCCTTGCCTTGCCGTCAAATGTTTCCTAGATCTTTTCTTCCGGAAATTCCACGTCCAACGCCAGCGGCCCCGTGACGCGGTTGGTCAGGTTGGCCAAACCTACCAGCATATGCAGGTCGACAATCTGCTCGTCGGAAAAGTGCTTCTTGAGTTCCGTGAAGTCGTCTTCCATGGCGCCATCTGGCGTCCGCGTGAGCTTTTCGGCATAGCCGAGCGCGGCTTGCTCCAGGTCGCCAAAACTTGAGTAGTTTCCTTCTTTGAGCGCCTTCATTTGTTCGGGCGTGAGTCCGGCGCGTTTCGAACCCTGAATATGGTGCTGGGTGCAGTAATCGCATCCGTTGATCAGCGAGACTCGAAGATATACCGCCTCGTACACTTTGCGGTCGAGCGAACGGCCGACGCTGGCATAGAATTCCAGGAATTTGCCGAGCATCGCGGGACGGTGCGCCAGCGCTTTTTGAATGTTGCCAGGCTTGCCTTTCAGCTTGCCATCGTATATCTCTTTGACTTCCGGGCTGGCCTGGGCGGGTTCGATCAGAGCGATTCGAGACACGGAATTTCCTCCTGAAGTTCGGGCTCTATAATAGACAGATTCGGCTCGGTCCGCTGCGGTTGCGCCGAAGTTGGCGGCATGAGTACGGGGTGGCATGAACCTGGGGTGGCACAAGTTGGAGTTACACAAAAAAGTTCGCATTATCGGCGCTGGGCTGGCCGGGTCGGAGGCGGCGTGGCAGTGTGCGCGGCGCGGCGTCGCCGTCGACCTTTACGAAATGCGGCCGGTGCGCACGACGCCGGCGCACCAGACGGATAACTTCGCCGAACTCGTCTGCTCCAATTCTCTAAAGTCCGAGAGCGAGAACACGGCACCCTGGCTGCTGAAAGAAGAAATGAGGCGGGCCGGCTCTCTATTGCTGGAGATGGCGCGAGAAACGGCGGTGCCGGCAGGGCACGCGCTCGCTGTCGACCGGGCGGAGTTTTCGCGCAGAGTGACAGGGGCGATTTTGCGCGAAGGTCTGATTACAGTCCGGCGCGAAGAGTTCAAGGAAGTCGGTGACGAGGAACTGGGTATTACGATCATTGCTACGGGTCCGCTCACTTCAGATGCGCTGTCGCGGGAAATTGCGCGGTTGAGTTCGGCGCCTTCATCTTCTCGCCCTTGTTTGGATTTATCTCATGCTGACTTTTCGCCGTCAGGGGCGCCCCCGCCACACAATCTTTATTTCTATGATTCGATCAGCCCTATTGTGGAAGCCGATTCCATCAATATGAGCAAAGTCTACCTGGCGGCGCGCTACGACAAAGGATCGGCGGATTACATTAATTGTCCAATGTCGAAAGAGGAGTACGACAGGTTTTACGATGCCCTGCTGGAAGCCCAATCCGTGGAGCAGAAAGACTGGGAAAATCTGAACTACTTCGAGAGCTGCCTGCCGATCGAGGAGATTGCGCGACGGGGACGGGACACACTCCGCTTTGGGCCGATGAAACCAGTGGGACTGAAGGATCCTCGCACCGGAAGAATTCCGTATGCGGCGGTGCAATTACGGCAGGAAAATCTGCGGGCGGATTCTTACAACCTGGTGGGATTCCAGAATCATCTCAAATTTGGCGAACAGGCGCGAGTGCTGAGTCTGATTCCAGGCCTCGAAAATGCCCGGTTCTTGCGCTACGGGCAGATTCACCGCAACACCTATATCAACTCTCCCGCGCTGCTGCAGGGGACGCTCCAGATGAGGACGCATCCGGGTGTGCTGTTTGCGGGGCAGATCTGTGGCGTCGAAGGCTATGTCGAGTCGATCGCGACCGGGTTGATGGCGGGAGTGAATGCGGCTACGCTGGCTTGCGGTGGCGAACCTTCACCGCCGCCGCGAGCGACGGCATTCGGCTCGCTCGTGCACTACATCACGCAGGCAGAGAGCAAGAATTTTCAGCCCGCCAACATCACGTTTGACTTACTGCCCCCGCTCGAACGCAAGGTCCGCGACCGCAAGGAACGCCATCGGCTGCAATGTGAATTGGCGCTGCGGGAGTTCGAAGCCTGGCTGCGGCGTGAGCTTCAACCGATCCCGGTGTGACATTGTTCCATGAGACGGAACGAAACTAGCCTGTCTCCCGTACATCTCAAGAGGGAGCCGCGCTTTCATTTTTCAGCGAGCCGCGTCGAACCTTCAGATGTCATTTCGCGATCTCATCCAGGACGTTTTCCGGACCCTGTGGGCACACCGCGTGCGCACCTTGCTGACCATGTTTGGGATCGCATGGGGAGTCGTGTCGATCGTCCTCATGGTTGCGGCTGGTGAGGGCCTGCGCGTCGGGCAGGAAAAGCAAGCCGCAACTCTGGGCCGCGATCTGATGATCGTTTTCCATGGCCGCACCAGCCTGCAGGCCGGCGGCACCCGGGCTGGCCGCCTGGTGCATTGGACGGATTCCGATATTCCGCATCTGCAGGAAGAGGCCTCGGATTGTCAGTATGCCATCCCGGAACTGGAGCAGGACACGGTCCGTTCGCACACAGCTTACAATGCGGCGGCGTTTACCGTAACCGGATCGACGCCGGAATTTGCCGAGATACGCAGCCTCGGTGTCGGCGAGGGCCGTTTCTACGATGAGCAGGACATCGCCGAAGGGCGGCGGGTGGCCTTTCTTGGCTCCGATGCGAAGAAGCAGTTGTTTGGCAGCCGCCCATCTCTCGGCCAGTTGGTCTACCTCAACGACATCCCGTTTACTGTGGTGGGCGTGATGTCATCGAAGAAGCAGGATTCGAGTTACGACGGATGGGACATCAACAAAGTCTTCATTCCTTTTTCGGCGATGCGGCGCGACTTCCCCGACCGGCCTCCGGGTACGCCTTACACCTTTGACCAGTTGCTGGTCGTGCCGCGCTCGGTCGAGCATCACGAAGCCTGCAAAGGAGAAATCCGGCGGGTGCTGGCGCGACTGCATGACTTCGATCCAAGCGACAAAGAAGCCTGTCCTATCTGGGACACGATTCAGGAAGCGAAAGCATTCCGCACCATGACCGACGGCATGAAATATTTTCTGGGCGCGGTGGGGATTGTTACTTTGCTTCTCGGCGGTCTCGGTGTCATGAACGTGATGCTGGTGGCGGTGCAGGAGCGCACCCGAGAGATCGGAGTTCGCAAAGCGATGGGGGCTCCGGCCAACAGCATTCTGCGGCAGTTTTTTTTGGAAGCGCTGATCGTGGCGCTGATCTCGGGCGGCGCCGGCCTGCTCCTGGCGTTCGCTCTCTGTGCGCTGGTCGACTTGCTGCCAATGCCGGATTTCTTCGCCGGCCTCCTGCCCACCTGGCAGACGGGAGCATTAGCTCTGGCGGTGCTGGGAACCATCGCCATCTTGTCCGCCTTGTATCCAGCGCGTCGCGCGGCGGCCATCGACCCGATTGAAGCCTTGCGCCATGAGGCGGGTGGCTAGCATGGGCATGATGTATCAGATTTTGAACGAAGCCTGGGCGGCGCTGCGGCGAAACCGAACTCGCAGCGCGCTTACCATGCTGGGGATTGTATGGGGCATTGCCACGGTCACGCTGCTGATCGCATATGGCGGGAGTTTCCGTGAGATTCTGGTCAGCGGCTTTGACGCTTTCGGCAAAGGCGCCGTGATTTGCTGGCCGCAGCAGACCAGCGAGCAACCCGGCGGCCAGCGCGCTGGCAAGAAAGTCGTGCTGGAGCAAGCCGACCTCGACATGATCAAAGAGACGGCCAACTATGTGCGCCACGCTTGTCTTGAAACCGTGCGGCGTCCCGGCATCTCCTACGGCAACCGCATGGTGGGCACCGCTCCGGTGCGCGGGGTGTGCCCGGAATACGGTGACATGCGCAACGAGCAGCCTTCCGAGGGGCGCTGGATCAACTCGCTCGACGAACTGGAACGGCGGCGCGTCGTGTTTCTGGGAGCGCGTGTGCGCGAGCAATTATTTGGCGGACGCCCAGCCGTGGGCGAAACGGTTGACATCGCGGGAGTGCGCTTCACCGTCATTGGCACCATGGATCGCAAGATCCAATTGAGCAACTATTTTTCCAGCGATGACGAGTCGACGTGGATTCCCTATTCGGCGGCGAACGATCTTTGGAACGCCAAGTACGGCGAAGTGCTGGTGTTTGAACCCATCGCGCCGCAGTTCGAACAGCGCGCCGAGGCGCAAGTGTTGGCCGCGATCGCGACGCGACAGCAGTTCTCGCCTACCGACAAGAAAGCGATTCAAATGTTCGGCCGCGAAGAATTCCGGCCGGTGATCAACGGCATCACCATCGGCCTGCAGGTGCTGCTCATTTTCATCGGCATACTCACGCTTGGCATCGGCGGGGTCGGGGTCATGAACATCATGCTCGTGTCGGTGGACGAGCGCATTCGCGAGATCGGGTTGCGCCGGGCGCTGGGGGCGCGGAAGTGGCATATCAAAGCGCAGTTTCTTGCCGAGACGCTGCTGATCATGTTGCTCGGAGGCGCGATCGGAATCGTGGTTTCCTATCTGGTTGCGGTCGCTGTGGGGACGCTGCCGCTGATGGGTCCGCTGTTTGAAGACACATCCGGAAAAGCCGACATCCACCTGAAAATCTCGTTTTTTACGGTTTCAGTTTCAACCATCGTATTACTCTTTGTCGGCGTGCTGAGCGCGCTGATTCCCGCAGCCCGAGCGGCGAACCTGGACCCCGTGGAAGCGCTGCGCTATGAATAATAATGACTCGGATGATTCATGATGATGTAGCCCCGCGCTCTATTGCCCCCAATTCTCGTCCCCCGTTTGACGCCAGTTGTCTCCACGCGATACCTTGACCACGATAGCCTGAGGTGATTTTTGCCCTTCTCCGCCGTGGATTGCGTCCAGCCCGCACTGCAACACACGCGGGCGCAGTTATTTACCCGTTTCCGCTTTGGCCAATGGTTGCGGCTGGCGCTGGTTGGAATTCTGGCGGCGGAACTGCATGTCGGCGGTTGCAATTTTGGAAACTTCGGCCAGTTTGCCCCGCGCCACAAAAAGCCAGATCTCGGATTTCTGCCGTCGGGAACGTCGTCTTCGTTTCTGTCGCCCTTCGATTCGGCGCACCTTCCGGCAAGTATTTCGGAGCACATTGCGCAGTTTCTGGGATTGATCGTGCTCGGCATCGTCGTCTTTTTTATTCTAGGGTTCATCTTCCTCTATATCAGCAGCGTCTTCCGCTTCATTCTGTTTGACTCCGTGTTGCGGAAAGAATGTTCGATCAGCGAGGGCTGGGCAAAATGGCGTCGAGCGGGCGGGCGTTTCTTTCTGTGGCAGATTGTCTTTCAGACCGCGCTCTGGCTGTTTCTGCTGGTGCTGATTGGAGTGCCCCTGGCCCTGGCCTTTGCGGCGGGCTGGATGACCGATATTAGCGATCACGTCGGGCGGCTCATCCTGGGAGTGATTTTGTTCGGCGGGGTCTTCGTATTTTTCGTCGTAACAGCCGCGGTTGTACAAGTCCTCGCGAAAGATTTTCTGGTGCCGCTCATGGCTCTGGAGAACCTTGATTTTGCGGACGGCTGGCACCGCTTGTTGGCCATGATGCGGCCGGAGAAGGGACGTTACGCAGTTTACCTGCTGCTCAAGCTGGTACTGTCGATCGCCGCGGGCATCCTGTTCAGCATCATTGCAATCATTCCCACAATTTTTGTGGTAGTCCCGGGAGTAGTCGCCGTGCTGGCGGGAAGAGCGGCGGGGATGGGATGGAGCGTGAGCACAATCAGCCTCGCCATCATTCTCGGGACCACGCTCATACTTATTCTGATTTACCTGATCGCACTGGTAAGTGTGCCGGCGACGGTATTCTTCCCCGCATTTGCGATCCACTTTTTCGCTGCGCGCTATCCAAATCTCGACGCGCTGCTGAATCCAGCCCCGGTGGCGCCTCCGGCCCCGGAGTTTCCTCCTCCGGTCGAGGAAATCCCACCGCCGTTTGAGCCGCCTCCACTGCCGCCTTCGGCCGAACCCATCGGCTGATCTTGCCGATGGAGCGCCGCCCGAGCCGCCCGCGTCTCTCCACTATTTTTGCGGCATGTCCGGCTGGCGTCTCCAACTGAAGCGGCGTCCGATGATGCACTTCACGATCAAATGATCGGACGAATTGGAAACGTCTACGCCCGCGCCAAAATTAAACTCCCAGTTGGGCGACACATTGAGGTCGATCACCGGAAAAATCTGCTGCGACTGTTCAGAAATGGGATCGAATTGTGAGACCGGACCAAGAGCCCCGTAGTATTCGAAGCCGCCCGCAATTTTCTTTGTGAAATCGAAACTGACTTTCACGTTGGGAGAAAATTCCCATCCTCTTCCCGTGTTGTGCCCATGCAGGGCGCGGTCAAACGCCGGATTGAAGTCGAAATACCAGCGCCCCAGCTTCTTGTCGACGATGGGGCGAAGCTCATAGTTCCAACTGTCCTCGGAAAACTTGCGACGCTGGTAGCCGATTTCCTGGGAGATGCTCAAGCCCACCGGCAGGTGCCAGGACTCCGGAGCCGTTAAGCGCGGACGAATGTGATCGCCCACCCAGTTCCAACCACCGCCGCCCGCGCCGCCCGGCTGAATGCTGGAAAACAGATAGAAACCAGTTTCGAACCAGTCGGTCCAGCCTTGCGTAATCTCCAGGGTCTCATGCTCGGCATGATTGCTGGGCAGCACGCCGTTGATCACTTGCCTGGAGCCGTCCACAGTGAAATTGGAATGGATTTCAACCATGGTGACATCTTTCGGCGTCGCCTCGGAGGAATAAACCTGGATTTCGTAATTGTCCTGCGCGCGCGATTGCGAAACCACGACAATTAAAAAGAGAGCGAGAAATAAACTTCCGAGCCTTACCCGCGAGCGATTTGTCACGTTGATCTCTGTTTCGCAGAACTGGAATGACGAAAGCGCTGCATAAGTCATTCGATTCTATCGGGTCACCGCTCGAAGCAGGGAATTCGTAGCGCTCCACCCTTGTCATCCTGAGCGAAGCGAAGGACCTATGCATTCCGCAGCCTGGTACCTGGAACTCTCAGCACCGCACGGGTGTCCAATGTTTCAAGACACGCGCGTGCCTGAGAAAGGAATACCGAATGGGGTTCTCAGGCGGTGGTTCGTTTTCTACAGGTCCAAAGATGAACGTCACTCCTTTGATTGACGTTCTGCTGGTGCTCATCATCGTTTTCATGGTGGTTGTGATCGAGCAGCGGCCAACCGGATTGCAGACAGAGCTTCCGCAGTCTAATGCAGAAGATTCCTCGATCCCGCCGCCGCAGCGGACAATCGTGATTCAGATCCGTCACGCGAAGCCGGGAGCGGATCGTTCTCAGGCAGAACATCCGCACGTTATGGTCAACGAAGAAGCGGTGGAATGGGATCGCTTGCGCGAACGCCTGCGCGACATCTTCGCCATTCGCGTCGAGCGCATCGCCTACGTCGAGGCCGACGACGACATCGATTTCCAGGACGTGGCCGACGTAATCGCAATTGCCCGCATCGCCGGCGTCGACCGCATCGGCCTACTCACCGAAGACGGGAAGCATCTGCCGATGACGAGCGGGTCGGCGATCGCATAACCCTGAGTTACTTCCCCGATCGAATATAAGTATTCTGAAATACCGTCGTGCACACGCTATTCTGACCGACGGAATAATTGTAGGTAGTCGTTGCCAGGAACGAATTGACGTCAACGAAAGTGAAGATGGTGGAAAACGTTCCGGTTTCGGGCGTTCCTCCCGGAAAGCGAGTACCTGTATAGTCGCCGGACCACGTGTCAATCTTAGTTGCCGGCGTCTCCGGAAAGTCCAACTCTTGGATGAAGCTGCCTTGTGAGCCATTGATGGAATGGCGCTCCACCGCGCCCGTCTTTGCCGGGCCGGGATAATAGAAGTAACTGGAAAGGTAAGTGCCCGGCTGCGCGCCGCAGGTTCCACCATTAGTAGCGTTGGCCGAGACTACATAACTCGATACGCCGTAGATGCCGGCGATCGGAGTGGCTGCGGTGGCGGCGCTCGCCAGATTTGGCACGGCCAACGCCGCAAACACAGAAACCAAAGCTAGACACTTATGTGAGGTTAGATTTTTCATGACTCCTCCGGGCAAGGTGGGGCAATCCTGATTGACCGGAGTGTAGCGCTGTGCTTGGGGTTAGTCAAGAACGTCTGCTGCAGTTACGACACAGCTCTTGCTGCCCGTCAAAAACCGCGACTCTAGTCCCGCGCCCGATTCTTAATCCAGATAGGCGAGCCCATAAACCCAAACGCCGCGCGGATCTGATTTTCCAAGAAGCGCTGATAGGAAAAGTGCAGCTTCACCGCGCGGTCGGTGAAGAGCACGAACGTAGGCGGCGCCACTCCCGCCTGCGTCATGTATTTGATTTTCACGCGCTTGCTCACCGGGACGGAAGCGCGGTCAAAATCAACTGTCTTCAGGAAACGATTCATCTCTCCAGTCGTGATGCGCTTGCGGCGCTCGGCGGCCACCTTCTCGATCAGCGGAAGAATTTTCTCCGTTCCCTTCCCAGTGTGCGCCGAGATAAACAGCACCGGCGCGTAGGCCAGAAACTTGAGCCCGTAACGCAGCCGCTCTTCGTAGAGAGCGCGGTCCTGCGGGCGCTTCGCATCCTGAATGCGCGCGGTTTTTGACTGGCTGACCGCCCGCTTCTCGCCGCTCGCCACCAGATCCCATTTATTGACCAGGATAATCACCGAGCGTCCACTCTCATGCGCATAGCCTGCGATGTTGGCGTCGAGCCCGCTCGCGCCTTCGGTAGCATCGACCATGAAGAGCACGATGTCAGCGTCTTCGATGTTCTTGCGCGCCATGACCACCGATAGCTTCTCGGCCATCAGGTGCGTCTTGCCTTTGCGGCGAATGCCGGCCGTGTCGACAAACCGAATCTTGCGGCCCTTGTATTGCACGACCTCATCGATGGAATCCCGCGTCGTGCCGGCAATGGGCGAGACAATCGCCCGATCGATCCCCGTAAGCTCATTCAGCAGGGTTGACTTCCCCACATTCGGGTGACCGATGATGGCCACCCTTATTTCATGCGGCTCCTCGGGAGTGGGTGAGGTCTCCCCCCTGCCGTCCTCCGCGTCCTCGGTGCCCCCCGTGGTTGCGCTTTTGACCCTGGGAATCACCTTAAGAATGGCGTCAAGCAGATCGTCGATACCCCGTCCATGCTCAGCCGAAATCGGAAACATATTCCGCATGCCGAGCCCATGGAATTCGTCGATCAGACCGTCCTGCTTGTCCGAATCCATTTTGTTGACAGCGAGAAAGAGCGGCTTGCCGGTGCGCGCCAGAAGTCGAGCTAACTCGCGGTCGGGGCCGGCAATCTCTGTCCGCGCGTCAACGACCATGACGATAGCCGCCGCTTCTTCGAACGCGACCTTGGCCTGCCGGAAAATTTCGGCGGGTATGAAGTCTTTGTCGTCGGGAACAATGCCACCCGTATCCACGACACGAAAAGCATGCCCCAGCCATTCAACTTCGCCATAAAGGCGGTCACGGGTGATGCCTGGTTCGTCGCCGACGATGGCGCGCCGCGATCCGGTCAGATGGTTGAAGAGCGTCGATTTGCCCACGTTCGGGCGTCCGACGATGGCCACAAGTGGCGATAACTTCTTCTTGCTCAATGGGTATCTTTTCTGATCCCGAGTCGGTGAAGATCTTACTGAGAACTGAGAACCGGGAACTGAGAACCGGGAACTGTTAGCTATTATAGAGACTCCGTGCCTTCATCATCCCATCCCGTGTCTCCCGCTGCGGGATTCTCGCTCTATCAGTTCTTCGCGCCGGGCGGGCTGCTGTCGAAGACGCATCCCGCCTACGAGTTTCGCCGCGGTCAGTTGCAGATGGCGCAGGCCGTGGAAGAGGCGCTCGAAGAGAAGCGGCATTTGATTGTCGAAGCGGGCACGGGCACGGGCAAGACGCTGGCCTATCTGTTGCCGGTGATCCGCTCGGGCAAACGCGTCATCATCTCGACCGGCACAAAAAATCTCCAGGAACAGCTCTTCTTCAAAGACGTTCCAGCGCTCGAGCGAGCCCTGTTTCCTGACCAAGACCGGAGACTCAGCGTCTGCTACATGAAGGGGCGAAATAATTATCTGTGCCGCAAAAAACTGTTTGATCTTACCGACCAGCCCGTGCTCAGCGGATTGGAAGAAGTGGAGCATTTCCGCGCCATCGCCGCGTGGGAGAAAACGACGCACACCGGCGATCGTTCGGAACTCGCCGAACTGCCCGAGGCCAGCGCGCTCTGGCACAAGCTCGATGCGGGGGCCGACACCTGTCTCGGCCAGAAATGCAAGGACTACGACCGCTGTTTCATCACCGAGATGCGGCGGCGCGCGGCGGAGAGCGACATCATCATCGTCAATCACCACCTGTTCTTCGCCGACCTCTCCATCAAGCTCGAAGCCGAGGGCGCGCCCGATGCCGGCGTGCTTCCCGAATGCGGGGCCGTGATTTTCGACGAAGCGCACGAACTGGAAGACATCGCCGGCAGCTATTTTGGGATTTCCGTGAGCAACCTGCGGATGGACGAACTGACGCGCGACGTGGAGCATATGCTGCAGCGGGAGAAACTCTACACTCCACAAATCTCGGTAGCGATTCACTCGCTGCGGGAGCGGTCGCAGCTGTTTTTTTCGCTGCTGCCCGCGAACGAAGGACGGTCTTCCTTCGACTCCCGGCGCGAGTTCCTGGAGGAAAATGGGGAAGAATTTATCGCCCTGAATCAAGCGCTGCACCGGATGGGGGCGGAGTTGGAGCAACTGCCGCAGAAGCCTGAGGAAGTGTTCACACTGGCGCGACGAGCGCAGCAATTGCAGGTACAACTGCGCTTTGTGATGGAAAACGAAGATCCCAACACCGTTTTCTGGATTGAGCGCCGGGGATTTCGCGGAGCTCCGGGGTCGCGCCGCAAGTCTTCGGCATTCGCAGAAGAAAAAAGCGCGGGCGGCCGCAGCAACGTTTTTCTGCAGGCAACTCCGATCGAGGTTGGCCAGATTTTGCGCGAGTGCCTGTGGTCGAAGCTGGAGACCTCGGTGCTGACCTCGGCAACGCTGGCTGTGGGCGGGGGATTCGACTACATTCGGCAACGGCTGGGGCTCGATCATGCGCGCGAATTGGTCGTCCCCTCGCATTTCGACTACGAAAGCCAGGCGATTCTCTACGTTCCGCCCAGTCTGCCCGATCCGCGGACACCCCAGTTTGCGCCGGAGGCCACGGAACTGATCCGGCGTCTGCTGCAGATTACAAGGGGACGCGCGTTCGTTCTCTTTACCAGCTACGCGCAGATGAATGATATCTACGAGCGCTTGCTGGGCCAGTTGGATTTCCCCATGCTCAAGCAGGGGGACGCTCCTAAATCGGCGCTGCTCGAGGAGTTCCGGCTGACGCCCAACGCTGTCTTGTTTGGCACCTCTTCATTCTGGCAGGGTGTGGATGTGCAGGGAGAACAACTGAGCTGCGTGATCATCGATCGCTTGCCGTTTGCGGTGCCCAGCGATCCGGTAGTGGCGGCTCGCGTGAAGGCCATCGACGCCGCCGGCGGTAACGCTTTCTTTGAATACCAGGTGCCGAGCGCGGTCATTACCCTGAAACAGGGATTCGGGCGATTGATCCGGTCGCTGCACGACCGCGGCTTGCTCGCTTTGCTCGATAACCGGATTCTGAAGAAGCAGTACGGGCGAGTGTTCGTCGAGAGTCTTCCCCCTTATCGCAGGACCACAGACCTGAAAAGAGTGGAAGAGTTTTTTGGGGCGGAGCTGCAATGAGTGCAGTTCGTGTGGCGGCGGGGCTTTGCCCGGCCACCACACCAGTGCAGCAAACAACTCCAATAACAACTACTCCGCCGCTACTGCCTCTTTGTCGACAACTACCTTCAGGTGCGTGGTCACGTCCTTGTGCAATTTCACGGGAACGATAAACTCACCGATGGTCTTCAACGGTTCGTGCAACTGAATTTTCCTGCGATCGATGTGGAAGCTCTTCCTTTCCAGCGCTTCGGCAATATCGCCAGCGGTCACGGATCCGAAGAGCTGGTCGCCCTCGCCGGACTTGCGCAGGAACTTGACCTCGAGGCCGTCGAACTGCTTGGCGAGGGCTTCGGCTTCGGTTTTTTCCTTGGCAGTACGGCGCACGGCGGCGGCCTTCATCTGCTCGATGACAGTCTTGTTGGCGACGGTGGCTTCAATCGCCAGTTTCTTGGGCAGGAGGAAATTCCGCCCGTATCCCTCGGCGACTTTCACTACCTCGCCGCGGTTGCCCAGCTTGGGCACGTCTTCTTTCAGGATCACTTCCATGATGACTCCGTTTCGTAGGTAACCTGGTCGTTAGTCGCTTCTCATTGGTCGTCTGCAGATTTGCGAACAGTCAACCAGTCAACAAATGTCGTCTTTGCCGCGAACGACGAACGACCGCTTTGAACTTACTGCGCGCGTCCGGCAAAGGGCAGCAGGGCGATATTGCGCGCCTGCTTGATGGCCCGCGACAGTCGCCGCTGGTGCGGCGTGCAGACGCCAGTCAGGCGGCGGGGGGTGATCTTTCCGCTTTCCGCCACGAACTGCGCCAGCAGCCGCACATCCTTGTAATTGACCGCTTCGATTTTCTCCACGCAGAACTTGCAAACCTTCTTGCGCCGGAAAAACTTGCGCCCGCCTTCGCGTGGACCACCGGGACCCCCGGCGGGACGCGGACCACGGGGTGGGCCGCTACGCTCGGGACGATCGCCCCCGGTGCGCTCGGGACGGCTTTCGCCGTGGCTTGACGACGCGCTTGGTGCTTTTGTTTCTTCTGCCATAGTGCTCCTGCTTTCTAAGAATTCGTTGCCGGCCAAACCCGCCAGCCCGGTGGGGCTGGTGCCCCATGTCTTTACTCTTGTCTCTCAAGCCTTGAGACTTATGCGCTTCCGTTCGCCGCAAGCGAGCGGCGCGTTAAACCGGCGCTGAGGCCGGGGTCTCGGCGGTTGCTTCCGGCGCCACCGGAACCGCCGGCGTTACTGGTGTTACAGGCGCCGGTGCGGCGACGGGTTGAGCGCTGACCTTCTTTTTCGCGTCGCGCAGTTTCTTGATCTTGTCCAGGCGCTTCAGTTCTTCGTCGGTGCGCACCGTAAGGAACTTGATCACGGGTTCAGTCACACGCAGGCGGCGCTCGACCTCGTGGACGACCGCGCCCGTGGCTTCAATCAACATCAGCACAAAAATGCCATCGTTGAACTTGCCTACCCGATACGCCAGACGCCGCTTGCCCCAGACTTCGCTCTTGGCGGTGCCGCCCGCCGTAGTCACGGAAGATTCGAGCGTTGAAATCAGTTTGTTCAATTCCTCTTCCACCATGTCGGGGCGGACGATAAACATCAGCTCATAGCTACGATTCATGCGTTATCTCCAAACTCTCTTAAGTACAGTCGTTCGTCGTTCGGGACTCATCGCTAGCACTTACGCTGGCTAACGACGGAAGAACCACGATCCGCCTTCACTCATCAGCTTCATTCTTGCGATTGAAGCGGTTCATTGCCGCCGCCGGTCCCTCTTGCAAAATCACTCCGACCGCCTGCGCTCCCACTTCAATTAACTCGTCTACCGCCTGCTCCTGCGCCTTGCGGAAGGGCGAGAGCAGATACTGCACACTGTCTGAAACTTTGCGGTCGGGCGCAACTCCCAGCCGAATCCGCAAAAATTCGTCGGTACCGAGCGCGCCCAGGATGGACTCCATCCCGTTGTGCCCCGCCGAACTGCCCCGCTGCCGGATCCGAATCGTCCCCAGCGGCAGGTCGAGTTCGTCGTAAATCACGATCAGGTCTTGCCTGACATCCACCTGATGTTCCGCCACCAGTTCCCGCACCGAAAGCCCACTAAGGTTCATGTAGGTTTCCGGCTTGGCCAGAAGCGCCGGCGCACCGGCAATCGTGGCCCGCCCCGTCAGGGCGCGGCACTGGCGATTTCTGACTTCAATTCCCCGGTCATTGGCGATCCGATCGATCGTCAAGAATCCGAGATTGTGCGGCGTGAACTGGTACTCGATTCCAGGGTTGCCCAAACCGACAATCAATTTCACGAGTCAGCTCTTAGCTTCGGTGCCCCAGGTTCGCGCTCGTCCTTTGGGCGCTAACCTGGGAGCGGGCCAGCAGCTATTTCTTCTCTTTCTTCTCGGGCTTCTCAGCCTTCTCGGGTTTGGCCTTGGCCTTGGCATCGCCACCGGCTTCGGCTTCACCCTCGACCTCCTGCTTGCCCTTCTTGATGACTTCGGGTTCAGCCGGACTTGCCGCCGCCTCGGCCACCGCCTCTGGAGCCGCAACCACTTCTTCCTTCACCGTGGTGATGTGCGCGATCATCTGGTTCTCTTCGGTCAAAAACTTCAGCTTGTCGCTGTGCGGGAGATCCTTCACCCGCACTTCCACGCCGAACACCAGATGGCTGATATCCACTTCGATGTTCTTGGGAATGTCCGCCGGAAGGCATTCAATCTCGATGGCACGCAGCAACTGCTCCAGAATGCCGCCTTCGGTCTTGACCCCCGCCGCTTCGCCTTTGAGGACGACCGGAACCGTGACCGTCAACTTCTTATCCATCGCGATGCGCTGCAAATCTACGTGGAGCAGCGTGCCCTTGATCGGTTCGAATTGCCAGTCGACGATCATCGCCTTCACCCGATCGCTGTCGAGCGCCAGATCGAAAATAGTGTTGTGTCCGCTCTCGGAGCGGAGGATGCGCAGGACCTGCCGCGGATCCACCGCGACCGAAGCGGAATCCTTGCCCGCGCCGTACACCACCGCTGGAATCTTGCCGCTGACGCGCACCCGCCGCGCGGCATTCTTGGTGCCTGGCTCGCGCTTCTGCGCTTCCAGAATGCTGATATCGGTTGCTGTAGCCATAATTTCGTCCTCGCTGATTCGCTGTTCGTCGTTCGCCTTTCATCGTTCGCTAGCCCTTTCACTCCAGGACGATTACCGAACGACGAACGACGCTCCTAAATAAAAAGTCTGCTCACCGAAGTTTCTTCGTGAATGGACTGGATCGCCCGTCCAATCAGCCCCGCGATCGAAAGCACTTTGATCTTGGAGACTTGTTTGGCCGCTTCGGTGAGCGGAATCGTGTTGGTCACGACCACCTCGGTGATCGGAGAGTTCACCAGATTTTCCACCGCCGCGCCCGAAAGTACGGGGTGCGAGCAGCAGGCATATACGGTACCCGCGCCATTTGCCACCAGCGCCTGCGCCACCTTTACCAGCGTGCCCGCCGTGTCGATAAGGTCGTCGATGATGAGACAAGTGCGCCCATGAACCTCGCCGATCACGTTCATCACTTCCGCTACATTCATCTCGACCCGCCGCTTATCGACGATGGCCAGCGCCGCATCCACTTTCTTGGCAAAAAAGCGCGCCCTCTCCACTCCGCCCGCGTCCGGCGAAACCACCGTCAGATTCGGCAGGTTCAGTTTCCTGAAGTAATCCACCAGCACCGGCGAAGCGAATAGGTGATCCACCGGAATATTAAAAAATCCCTGCAACTGGGGCGCGTGCAAATCGACAACCAGCGCCCGATCGGCGCCCGCGGTCGTGAGCAGGTCGGCCACCAGCTTCGACGAAATCGGCACCCGCGGCTTGTCTTTGCGATCCTGGCGCGCATAGCCGTAGTAGGGAATCACGGCCGTGATCCGCCGTGCGGACGCCCGCTTCAGCGCGTCCATCATCAGCAACAATTCCATCAGATGCATATCCACCGGTTGGCAGGTGGGCTGCATCACGAACACGTCGGCGCCACGCACGTTCTCCTGAATCTGCACGTAGGCTTCGCCGTCTTTGAAACGCGTGACCAGAGCCTGTCCGCGAGTCAAGCCGAGAAAACTACAAACCTCATCGCAAAGCGCCTCGTTGGCCGTTCCGCAGAAGACTTTGAATCGGTCGTCGACGCGGGCGCGTTGCGGCTTGCGTTCCGTTTTCTCGTCCACGACCGGCTTTTTTTCCGGGCGTGTCTTATCGGCCGTCGTGCTTTCGGCGGTCGTCTTTTCGGCAGTCGTCGCAACGGTGGCCATAGTTTGAGTTCTCAGTTCCCGGTTCTCAGCTTTGGGGCTCCAGGTTCTCGACTGAGAAATGAGAACTGGCCACTGAGAACTGGTTGTCTTGGCTGGGCCGCTAGGATTCGAACCTAGACAAAGTGCTCCAAAGGCACTTGACCTACCATTAGTCGACGGCCCAGTGAAAACGGATCTGACTGGCTGATTGCCTTCAATTGTCGTTCAACAATTGTCGTTTCACAACTGTCTTTTCTCGAACCACACATCGAACCACAATTTCCCGCCAAAGCTTCCAGAAACCATCGAATCACTCAAAAAATCTCTTCCAATACTGCTGGCGCGTCAACGTATTTGTCGCCACCGCCTTGAGTCCCTGCTCGCGCAGACGCTTTACCGCCTTAGCGGCGTCGGCTGGCGACGGAAACAGTCCGTACAGGGTTGACCCTGACCCGGAGAGCGATGCATATAGCGACCCCGCGCGCTCCAACGCACACTTCATGTCACGCAAATCGGGATATTGAGGAAAGACGACTCTTTCGAAGTCGTTTTCAATCCCGGTACGGACAAGGTCGGAAAGCAAGTTTCCGGCCCGGCTCCCACCTTTTGCGGAAGCACCGGTGTTGGGGTAACTACAAAGCCACGCGGAAAGCACGCGGCCAACCTCAGTCAGTCTATCGGACCCTTCCAACCGCGTCAATCGCTCAACACCAGAAACCGCTCGCGTAGCGGACGCCCTCGTCCGTCCAGCCGAGCCCAGTTCGGCAGCCTTTTCCCTCTGCATCAGCGCATCCCAATCGCCGAACGCGCGCGCGGTTGAGACTCCGACGTCGGGCGTCACTACTACCATGGGTACGGAGGGAAAATCGGGGAGCGGATAGACTTCTTCGCCGCGACCTACACCCAGGGTAGTCCCACCCACGAGAAACAGCGGCAGGTCCGACCCAACTTCAGACGCGATCCGCAACCGTGCTGGGCTGGAAAGTTTCTTTTTGACCACCGGCGTCTTTTTCAGCGCGAGCTCAAGGGCAAGCATGGTGGCCACGGCATTCGAAGACGCCGCGCCCAGCCCGCCCTGCACGGGAAGACGCTTGTCGATCTCGATCCTGATGCGGACTCTCCCCGTGCCGCCGAGTTCGTCGAGCACGCGCTCGGCGATGCGATAGCAGGTGTTCGACGAATCCAGTGGAACCCGCGGATCTTTATTGGCGTTCGGGCAGACGATCTCGATTCCGCCGCCCCGCGAGACGGTCACCCGGATCATGTCATGCAGGGCGATCGTCTGGTATACGGTCCGCAGTTCGTGATAACCGTCGGGCCGCGCGGCTCCGATATAGAGTCCGAGATTGATCTTCGCGAAGGAGCGAACGGCGATGGTCATAAGCTAACGAATTGCAGGAACAGGAAGAGGAATTGTATGCGCGTTGCAATTATGGGGCGACATTATCGGCGACATTATCTTGGAGCATCTACATTATCGGCGACATTATCTTGGAGCATCTACATTATCTGGCATTTATCTTGACAGACGAGGCGGTCGGTTATAGTATCTATCTCCAAGTTCGCCCTCTTTTGGGCTAGCTGGAATTTCATGCAGAGTGGCTGAGGGACGAGCCCTAAGACGCCACGGCAACCGGATCGGGATCATATATCTCCATCGCAGGTGCCAACTCTCGCCCGGTAACGGGGACCATGAGATTCGGGTAAGCGAAAATTGATTCGCATTTCCCGAGCCTCTTTTCCCATTCGGAAAAGGGGTTTTGTCGTAACTGGGGTAATTTTCTACCCGGCTCGTCCCGCAGTCACAGAAAGAAGCAGCACCATGGAGACGAGCACGTACCAGCTCCGCTGCCGCGAATGCGGCAAAACCTGGGGCAATCAACCGCGCAGCATCTGCGAAGACTGTTTCTCGCCCCTCGAAGTCACCTACGATTACGATTCCCTGCGCCCCCTGATTTCTCGCGATCTGTTCGCCTCCCGCGGGCCCAACATGTGGCGCTATCGCGAACTCTTGCCGCTTCCGGCGGGTTACCAGCCCTCCCTCCCGGTTGGGTTCACCCCCCTGGTTCGCGCCCCGCGCCTCGGCGAAAAGATTGGATCGCGCAGCCTCTTGATCAAAAACGACGCCGTGTGCCTGCCCACCTTGAGCTTCAAGGATCGCGTGGTGGCGGTCGCCCTGGCCAATGCGCGCAGCTTCGGCTTCGACACCGTGGCCTGCTCGTCCACCGGCAATCTCGCGAACTCGGTCGCCGCGCAAGCCGCTCGCGAGGGCTTGAAGGCTTGGATCTTTATTCCATCCGATCTCGAGCCCGCGAAGATTCTCGGCACCCAGGTCTTTGGCGCGGAGCTGGTGCGCATCAACGGCAGCTATGATCACGTCAATCGCCTGTGCTCGCAGATTGCCGATGAGCACCGCTGGGGATTCGTGAACGTCAATCTGCGTCCCTATTACGCCGAGGGGTCAAAGACCGTGGGCTACGAAATTGCCGAGCAACTGGGCTGGCGCCTGCCCGACAACATCGTGGTGCCGATGGCCGGCGGGTCTTTGATTACCAAGATCAGGAAAGCGTTCGACGAACTGATTCTGCTGGGCCTCGTCGATCCCAAGCCGGTAAAGTTTTTTGGCGCGCAAGCCACTGGCTGCTCGCCTATTTCCACCGCCATCAAGCAGTACAGCACCGAGATCGAGCCGCAGCGTCCCAAGACGATTGCGCGTTCGCTCGCCATTGGCAATCCGGCCGATGGGCATTACGCGTTGAAGGCCATCACCAAAAGCGGGGGATGGTCCGAAGATGTTTCCGATCCCGAAGTCGTCACCGGCATTCAGTTGCTGGCCGAAACGGAAGGCATCTTCACCGAAACCGCAGGCGGCGTCACCGTTGGAACCGCGCGCAAGCTGATCCAGCAGGATCGCATTCTGCCGGATGAAACTACCGTCCTCTGCATTACCGGCAACGGACTCAAGACGACGGACGTGCTGGCGGACCGGTATCAAGCGGAAACTCCGATCGCTCCCAAACTGGCCGAGTTCGAAGCGTATCTGGCGGCGAAGGCCGGTACGCTGCCGGCCGTGGTCGCGGAGGCCGCTACCGCCGTCGTCGGTCGATAGATAGTCGTTCGCAGTTCGCTTTGCGCTGTTCGCTTTCGCTGAACCCGCATGGTGCAGTCAGTCACGCCCGCGAGCCTCGCACGATTAGTCCTTGCGCGACGAATGGCGAACAGCGATCGACCGCATGATCACTTTGCGGGCTCTTGCCCGGGAGGGTTCTTATGAGCATCACCGTTCAAATTCCAACCGCTTTGCGGCGGCTCACTTCCGGGACGCCCCGGATTGTTTGTTCGCCGGCGAATCTCACCGAGCTGTTCTCCGAGCTCGACCGCCAGTTTCCCGACCTCAAGCCCCATTTGCGGGATGCCGCCGGCGAGACGCGCCGCTTCCTGAATATTTATGTGAACGAAGAAGATATCCGCTTTCTGGGCGGCGCTTCCTATTCGTTCCAGGACGGCGACGAGGTACTGCTCGTGCCTTCGATTGCCGGCGGATCGCAGTAACCGCGACACCAATCAGGACGACACAAAATGTCGCGACGCAACCTGGTTAATTGACCCCCTTATGGAGTCAATTCGAACACCACACCAGCCTGGCTCGATCCGCCTGCGAAGGTCCTACGGAGCGTTTCCTCCTGAATATTCTTGCACCGCGATAATAGGGGGATAAAGCCGTTAGACGCCGAATCCATTGCTGGCCATGTCGCCCTAACAAGTTTGAAGCATCACAAGCCCTTGTCGTGACTTCGCGCCCGCTAATTGCCCACAAACCGCAGATATAAGTCGCGATCGTCCCGGCAGGTCTCCGCCATGTGCTTCACCTTATCCCATGCTTCCAGCTGCGAGTCGTCGCGAACTCGATCCTTCACCCGCTCCCATTCCTCAAGGAACACCTTCATCTGCAGGTGATTGAACACCGTTTTGCCAAATGGATCGATGCCGCTCAGCAACCGGAAATCCGCATGACCCGTGGCCGGAACCACGCCGTGCAGCATCACCCACTCGCTGCGCTCACCGAGATCGTCTTCCAACTTCACGACCAGCGACATGCTCATCCTCGCTCGAGCTCTGCTTCTCGATCCGTGCTCTTCGATCGATGCATCGCTACTGGCCGCAATGTAACAGGGCGGACCGGGCTTGTCCAAGCACACTTCGGTATCGATGGTAACTCAGGCGGGTAACTCAGGTTGGTCACCCCAGTACGCGGTCGCGCCCCCCCGCCCCTCGACTCCCGCGCTAGGCTTCCCCAACCTGCGTTCCGTGCTGGAAGTTATATTGCAGAATCTTCGCCGCCAGCGCCGGCGTTACTGCTTCTCCTTCTCCTGGACTTTGCCCTCGCGCTGCCACTAAACGCACGACTTCGCCGCGGCAAATCACTTCGGTTGCCGCGAGCCCCGCGATCTCCGGCGGCAGCACCAGGCTGATCTCCAGTAGCGCGTTCGGGTGGAGCAGTTCCTGGGATTGGAAAAGCAGTCCGGAGCGGCTGATGTTCTCGGTCGTGCCCGGGCGCCAACTCTTTTCTCCCAGCGGACGATAGCGCAGCGGAAGATGAAGATTGAACCGGCGCGCTCGAAACGGCGGAACCTTCTTTTCCAGAGCATTGACGCCGCTGGATGGCATCGCCGCCAGCGGAATCGGTTCGGAATCCAGCACCTCGCGCACTCGGTCTTTCAGCGCCGGCAGGCTGAACGGCTTTTGCAGCAAATTAACGCCGGCATCAAGCGTGCCGTCCTGGCCGACCGCATTCTCGGTGTAACCCGACATATAAAGCACCCGCATCTCGGGCAGCAGATTGCCGATGCGCGCCGCCAATTCCCGCCCATTCATTCCCGGCATAATAACGTCAGTCAACAGGAGGTCGATTGTGCCCTGGTGGCCATCGACAATCTGCAGTGCCGCCGCGCCGTCTTCCGCTTCGAGAATCTTGTAGCCCTGGGTCTCCAAATACTGCCGAGCCAGGCGCCGAAGATTAGTTTCATCTTCGACCAGCAAAATCGTTTCCTGCCCGTGTTCGGCGCGAGGCAGGCCCAGCGTCTCCGGCACCGCCACCGCGTCTTCACGGCCATCTACCCTGGGAAAATAGGCGCGGAAAGCTGTGCCGCGTTCCGGTTGGCTGTCGACAAAAATAAATCCACCGCTTTGTTTCACGATGCCATACACCGTCGAAAGTCCGAGGCCCGTCCCCCTGGCGCCCTTGGTAGTGAAAAAAGGCTCGAAGATGCGCGTCTGGGTTTCGTTGTCCATGCCGACGCCCGTGTCGCTGATGGCGAGCATGATGTAGTCGCCGGGGGTCAGTGGCGTATGCGTGCGCGCAAAGCTCTCGTCGAGCGTGACGTTCGCGGTCTCGATCGTCAACTTTCCGCCCTGCGGCATGGCGTCGCGGGCGTTCACCGCCAGGTTCATGATCACCTGATCGATCTGCCCAGGATCGGCGCGCACCGCGCCCAGCGCGGCATCCGGAATCATTACCAGATCGATGTCTTCCCCGATCATGCGCGTCAGCATTTTCAGATTTTCGCCCACCACCTCGTTCAGATCGAGCACCTTTGGGGCCAGCATCTGCTTCCGGCTGAAAGCCAGCAATTGCCGCGTCAGCGAAGTCGCCCGCTGCGTCGCGTTTGAGATCTCCTGCGCCGGACCCCGCAAGTGAGCGTCCGCTCCAATTCGATCCAGCAGAAATTCGGAGTAGCCCGAAATCACCATCAACAGGTTGTTGAAGTCATGCGCAATCCCTCCCGCCAGGCGCCCAATCGCTTCCATCTTTTGCGCTTGCCGGAGTTGCATTTCGAGCGTTCGCGTCTCGGTGATATCTTCCATGAAAATTTCGAAGCTGCCGCCTTCTTTCCCGTTAGGAATCGAGCGTCCCGATATTCGCGCCACGATGCCCGCCCCATCCTTGCGCACGCATTCCGTGGTGAGGTTGTTGAATTCCTTTCGTCCGTGAAAGTAATCGGCGGTTTGAAACCACTGCTGCGCATCCGCATACAGGCTCCCCAGGTGCCGCCCCGTAAGCTCGGCCGCACTCTCATAGCCAAACATCGCCACCACGGCCGGATTTGCGTCCTGCAGAATGCCCAGCGCGTTGCAGCGGCAGATGCCATAAGGCGCGTTCATCACGAGCGACCGGAAGTTGCTCTCCGAACGCCTCAAGCTATCCTGCGTCGCCCGCAGCGCCGCATTGAACCAGCAGATCAGCAACGCCACCGCAAAAAACATGGCCAGGTGCGCGATCGCCCGCCGGTACTCGCCCGGTGTCTGTCCGCCCGACAACGAATAGTAGGCGCTCACCGTCAGCGCAAAAGAAGTTGCCGCCAAGCCCGGCTTCCATCCGCCGTACCACGCGCTCACCATCACCGCTACCGCAAACACCACCAGACGGCTTTCGGCTACGTCGGAAAAGAATAAGGTGGGAATCAGCGCCAGAACCGTGCTCAACAGGGCGAGCCCGTAACGCAAAATGGGAGCGCGCGCCGGAGCGACGACCAGGTTGCGGATGAGGGGGAGTTTCATTCGCATGGGCCCATCCTATGCGCGCATCGCGCGCACAGCGAGTTACTGCAGTCCACCGTCATTTTCCTGACGGCAGAGTGGCCAGAGGTACACCCTCCCGCGAAGAACAAGTGCAAGGTGCGGCGGGCGTCCTCCCCCAGCCGTCAAAATATCGGGCCGGGCAAGAAGCTCTACCCTCCATGTATCCTTCGACGTTTAGGCAACTTTCGTGCGAAGCGAACGCCTTGGTCCCAGCCTAATTCAGATGACGCTCCCGGCCAAACTCTCTTGTACAAAAAGCCAGGGGAGAACATAATCCGGCAACACCCCGCCAACAGTACTTGCCACCAGCCCCGCCGAACGACGAAACTAGCCAGGCAGCACAGCGGAATCGCGCAGGCATATCGAAAATGAATATCGGTCTCTTCGGCGGCAGTTTCGATCCCATCCATCGCGGACACCTCGCACTGGCTCAGGCCGCCGCTCGCGCCTACTCGCTCCGTCAGGTCCTGTTTGTTCCACCCAATGTCCCGCCCCACAAACAGAAGCAGCCCCTCACCCCCTTCATCCATCGTTATGCCATGGTCGCCTTAGCCACGCAGGACGAAAAAACATTCGTCCCTTCGCTCCTGGAAGCCCCGGAATTCCCCCAGACCCTGCTAGGCGCGGATGCCCCCATCCGCCCAGGCGAGCGCAACTCGCCAGCCCCCAACTACTCGATCGACACGGTTCGGCGTCTGAAAAAAATCCTCAAAAAATCCGACCGCCTCTTCTTTCTCATCGGCATCGACGCCTTCCGCGATGTGGCGACCTGGCGTGACTCCCGTGCCCTGCTTGGCGAATGCGATTTCATCATCGCCAGCCGTCCCGGATATTCCCTGCGCGACGTGGCCGAGTCTTTGCCCGAGCAATTGCGCCCCGCTGCCGCCGTCACCCGCCCCTTCCACAAGCAGCCGGCAAAAGGCGATCTCGTTCTTCCCGGAGTCACCTTGCACCTGCTGGAAGGGATCAATCAAAGTGTCTCCGCCACCACCATCCGAGCCGCCGCCGCCCAGGGCAAGCCGCTCACCCGCTGGCTCGACCCCCGCGTCGCCGACTACATCAGGAAAAACGCCCTCTATCGCCCCAAACACCCGTAGGGACTGACGCTCTCTTCTGTCGAGCCGACCGCAGCGCGGCCGTTTGCCCGCCGCATAGCAGTCGCCGGGTTACAATCAATCAGCCTGTGAAGAATCGGCGGATGAAGCTCAGCGTATGAAGAAGAAGGACGATCTCAAACTGCAAGTGAGTGAGGCGATCCTCGCATGCCAGGACAAACAAGCCGACGATGTCGCCGTTCTCGAACTCGAAAAAGATTCGGGAGCTTTCACCGACTACTTCGTCATGTGCAGCGGCACCAATCCTCGCCAGATCCAGGCCATTGCCGACGCTGTCGATGAGCGTCTCGAGGCATTAGGCCTTCGCGTCACCCACTCCGAAGGCTACAAACAGGCGGAATGGGTCCTCCTCGATTATGTCGACTTCGTCGTCCACATCTTCTCCGAGAAGGCCCGCCAGTTCTACGACTTGGAACGCCTCTGGAAGTCGGCCAAGCGCCTCGAGCCCGCCGCATTGCTACCCAAGCCCAAAGCCCGCAAGTCCCCCGCCCCCAAGAGCCCTGCTCCGAAGAAGCGTATCAAAAAGAAACCCTAGCCCAAAGCTCGCATACGGACGGACGCCCTCGTCCGTCCAGCCGAGCACAGCTCGGACCGCCGATGGCTGAAACTTGAGTGGATCATAGACAACTCCATGAAGATCAAACTCGCCTGGATCGGTAAAACAAAGGCCAAAGAGCCCGCCATCCAGGCTCTAACCGACGAATATCTGAAACGCCTCTCCCACTATGCCGATGTCGACGGCGTGGCCTTGAAAGACGAATCCGCAGTCCTCGCGCTGGCCGCTCAAGGACGGTTCAAGCTCGTACTCCTCGATTCCCGCGGCAAACAGCTCTCGTCCGAAGAGCTCGCTGCCTTCCTCGATCGCGAGCAGATCGCCGCGATTCCCCTGCTCTTCGTCATCGGCGGCAGCGACGGATTCACCGAAACCGCCTGCAAACATGCGGCGTTCACCCTGTCCCTTGGAAAGATGACGCTCCCTCACGAGTTGGCCCGTGTCGTTCTGGTCGAACAGCTTTATCGCGCCTTTACCATCCTCAAGCGTCACCCCTATCATTTGGGACATTAACTTTCTGGTAACTGGGCAGCGTCCTGTAAGCCCGATTTCACCCATTTTCGCCCTTTGCCGCAATATGCACTTCCGGCAGCTTTCCAGCGGCGCGAATACGGCTTACTGTGTTTCTAGACATGCGAAACCAGTCTGAATTTTTCCCCGAGGCCCTCCCCCTATGAAAAACCCGTACGACGTTTTACGAATGAAGGAGCAAGAGTTGATGCGGGTCCGCAAGGAAATGGACGCTCTGCGGATCGCCGTGCGCCTGCTGGCCGCCGAAGATCCAGGCGGTGCCAACGGCCAAAGTCAGCCCAAACTCCACCAAGTCGTCGAATTGCCCTAGAGTTGTCCTCCCCCGATGAACTCCCGGCGGACGGAAATCAAACCGTCCGCCTCCCTCCCCCTTAACTCACTTCGTAGTTTCTCGATCCCCGCTCGGACGGCTTCATCTCCGCTGATCTCCGCTTTCAAACTACAAAATCCTCACTCGCCGCGTACAATTGAAAATTCAGTCTTATGTCCGATCTGCGTCGTGGTCTAATCATCGTCAATACGGGTCCCGGCAAGGGCAAGACCACCGCAGCCATCGGAACCGCATTGCGGGCCGTAGGCCAGGGTATGCGGGTCCTGATGCTGCAATTTCTAAAAGGCTCGTGGCATTATGGCGAACTGGACGCGGTCAAAGCCTTCGGAGACAAGTTCGTTCTCAAGCAGATGGGTCGTGGCTTCGTCAAAGTCGGCGCCGAAAAACCCGACCTTGAAGATGTCCGCATGGTCGAGGACGCCTGGGCCGAGGCCGAAAAAGCAATCCAGTCCGGCGATTGGGACTTGGTCGTCCTCGATGAAATCAATTACGCCATCAGCTACGGTATGCTGGATCCCGCAAAGGTGGTAGAGGCTCTCAAACACAAACCGGAAATGGTGCATGTGATCTTGACCGGTAGAAGCGCCCATCCGACAATTGTCGAACTCGCTGATACCGTCACCGAAATGCGTCAGGTCAAGCACGCCTACGAAAAAGGTGTCATGGCCCAGCGAGGAATCGAGTACTGAATTGGTAATTTGAATCCCTCGGTCTGCTCGTGAGTGGGGTTTTCAAATTACCAGATTACACAATTACCGGATCACAAATTTCCCATGACTTGGTTCAAACGACAATCCGGCGAGTTAGACACTTCCGGCGTGAAAAAAGTCCGCACCGAAGGTTTGTGGGTGAAGTGTGACGGCTGCCGCCAGATTATCTGGAAAAAGGACCTCGAAGAGAATCTCAACGTCTGCCCCAAGTGCGACAAGCACTTCCGCATCGACGCTCGCGCCCGCCTGGCGCAGTTGCTCGACGACAATCAATACGAGGTGTTCGACAGCAATCTGGCCTCCACCGACCCGCTGAAATTTGTCGATCTTAAGGCATACTCCTCGCGCCTGAAGCAGGCGAAGACCGACACCGGCCTCACCGACGCCATCATCAATGCCCATGGCAAGCTCAACGGCCGGCCCGTCATCGTGAGCTCCATGGAATATTCCTTCATCGGCGGCAGCATGGGAGCCGTGGTTGGCGAAGTCATCACCCGCGCTATCGAAAAGGCGATTGCAACCCGCACGCCCATCATTATCGTCTCCGCCTCCGGCGGCGCCCGCATGATGGAAGGCGTCATCAGCCTGATGCAGCTGGCAAAAATTTCCGCCGCCCTCGCCCGCCTGGACGCGGCGAGAGTGCCTTACATTTCGGTCTTAACCGATCCCACCACCGGCGGTGTCACCGCTTCTTTTGCCATGCTCGGAGATCTCAACATCGCCGAACCCGGCGCCCTCATCGGTTTCGCCGGCCCCCGAGTCATTGAACAAACTATCCGCCAGAAACTCCCGCCCGGTTTTCAGCGCTCCGAATTTCTCCTCGAGCACGGCATGCTCGATGCCGTCGTCCCGCGCAAGGCTTTGAAGTCCTACATCGCCCGCGCCCTCGATTTCATGGCCCAGGCGGCCTAAGGTCGCTCGCCGTTCGCCAAGCCCGTCCTTGCCCTCATTGGGGCGCGTGGGAGAGCCCTTTGATGTCAATCCTCAGCCGTCCAATGAGAGAGAGTCGAAACCCTTGACCGGACTTGCTACCCTGAATGTACCCGCCCTCGCGAATAGCGAACGACGAGTAGCGAACGACGAACAGCAAACCTCGACCCTTGTCCTACGAAACCGCAGTCGCGCAGATGTACGCGCTCGGCCACGAACTGGCCCAGACGCCATCGCACAAGTTCGACCTGTCCCACATGCGCGTCCTGCTCTCGGCCCTCGGGCATCCCGAAAAGCGCGTCCCGACCGTGCTCATCGCCGGTACCAACGGCAAGGGTTCCACCGCCGCAACACTGTCATCCATCCTCCAGGCTTCCAGCCTTAAAACCGGACTCTATACTTCGCCTCATCTGGTTCGCATCAACGAGCGCATTCGCCTCGATGGCCAGCCCATCGCCGACGACGATTTCGCCATGATCCACGACGTGGTCGGCCGCACCGCCGAGCGCCTGGTTTCAGAAGGCGATCTGCCCTGGCATCCCAGCTTCTTCGAAATGTTGACCGCCATGGCCTTTGAATATTTCGCCCGCCACCGTCCCGACCTGGTCGTCCTCGAAGTCGGCATGGGCGGACGTCTCGATGCCACCAACGTCGTCGACCCGCGCCTCAGCATCATCACCGATATCGCTCTCGATCATCAGAAGTATCTCGGCGAAACGGTCGCTGAAATCGCCCGCGAAAAAGCCGGCATCATCCGACCCGGGGGCGTCGTGGTCACACTGCCCCAATTGCCCGAAGCCAACGACGTCATCGGCAACACAATCTTGAACGCCGGTGCCCGCGCCGTGAATGCCGTACCCTACGTCCCTCCCGTGTCGCCCGGAAGTGACGATTTCCTCGCACTCGAGACTCCCGATCGCTCCGGCTTGCGTCTGCGTTATCCCATGCAGGTCCTCGACCAACAGATCCTCGTCGAATCGCCACTGGTCGGCCGTCATCAACTGCGCAATCTCGCCCTCGCCATCGCCGCCGCCGTCGAACTGCATCATCAGGGAACAACCCTCATCACGCCAGCGTCCATCGCCCAGGGCATCCGCGAAACCCGCTGGCCCGGCCGTTTCCAGACGGTTCCCGCCGCCGGAGACAATCCCGAGTATGTCTTCGATGTAGCGCATAATCCCGCCGGAGCCTGGGCCTTGCGGTCCACCCTTTCCGCTGCCTACCCCGATGCGGCAAGCACCAGCACTCCCCGCCCCGTCACCATGGTATTCGGCGTCATGCGCGACAAGGCCATGCAGGAAATAACCGAGATCCTGTTTCCCATTGCCAGCCACATCATCGTTACCCACGCCAACAACCCGCGCGCCGCCACGCCCAATGAAATTCGGCAGGCAGCCGCCCGTGTGACATCGGGCACCGATATTGAAGACGCCGCCGATGTACCGTTGGCTCTGCATCGAGCCCGCGAGATCGCCGGAAAATCCGGCCTCGTAGTAGTCACCGGTTCGATTTACATTGTCGGAGAAGCGATGCGAAAACTATCTGTCCGCATCTAAGCTCGTGTGGCCTGCGGGCGCCCTCGCCCGCGACATGTGCTGGGAGGATGTGATGTCAGGAGTGACGTCAGGAGAATTACCGTCTTGAATAAAATCGCCACCACCGCCGACCCGGAAAAAGAGCGCACTGATTTTCGCTCCCACGATTTGCGCTCCGACGATTTGCCCTCTGACGATCTGCGCCCAGTCCCCACTCCCACCTGGACCAAACCGCATCCCCCGTCCAGTTCCCCGACCCGGCATGGCTGGCTCAGTCGCCTGCGCTCCTATTTCATCTTTGACCCGCTCATCTGGGCCTACACCCTGATTCTGGGCACGCTTTCACTCCTCTGCTCCTTCTTCGACCGCAACGGAAGCATCCAGCACAATCTGGCCCGCCTCTGGTCTCGCCTCATCATGAAGACCATCTTGTCCCCAGTAAGAGTTACGGGCATGAACGCCGCCATCGACCACTCCAAGCCGCGCGTCTATGCGGTCACTCATGCCTCCGCGCTCGACATTCCCATCCTTTACGTCTATTTACCTTTTCAATTTCGAATCATCTTTAAGAGTGAATTGCTCTCCTACCCCTTTGTCGGCTGGCACCTCAAACGGTCGGGACAAGTCTGCATCAACCAGCAGAATCCCGCGGCTTCCATCGGCGCCATTAAATCCGCTCTGCGCAGCCTCCGCCGCGGCATGCCCCTGGTCATCTTTCCCGAAGGCGGCCGCACCCGCGATGGACAACTGCAACCTTTTCTTCCCGGAGCATTTTTTCTCGCCATCAAAGCTCAAGCCGAAATCGTCCCCATCGCCTTGGTCGGTACCTTCGATCTGCTTCCCATGAACACGTACCACATCAAGTCGCAGCCCCTGGAAATGCGCGTCGGACAGCCCATCCTCACCGCTGGCTTGACCGTGAAAGACACCGAAGAGGTATCCGCCAAAGTAAAGTCGGCCATCGAAGCCCTACAATCCGCGCATTAATACTGGAGTGGTGACGGGCCGACAATTTACTTGCTAGACTGGACGGACGATGGCGTTCGGCCCTGCGCCAGCTAAGGAAGACCAAGAAAAGCCGCGACCCGCGCTGACAACAACCTACCTCATCCGTCATAATCTTCTATTCTTTCGGAGGCGTCATGAGGGCCCTGGGTCTCGTATTCTTACTTCTCGCTATGCATGCATACGCTCAAACTGCTGCCCCTACTCCCGCCGAAGCGCAGGAGTTCATGAACCACGCCGAGGCCCGTCTCGCTGACCTCAGCATCAAAGTCCAGCGCGCCTCCTGGGTCCAGGAAAATTTCATTACCGACGACACCCAGGCCATCGCCGCCGATGCCATCGATGAGGCCACCGCCGCCACCACCGAATTGGTCGAGCAGGCAAAACGCTTTGAAGGCCTTCAGCTTGCGCCGGAACTTGCGCGCAAATTCCTCCTGCTGAAGCTCTCCTTAACCGCGCCCGCTCCAAAAAATGCCACTCTCCGCCGCGAAATGACCGACATCGGCGTTTCCCTCGATGCCGACTACGGCAAGGGTAAGTTCTGCCGTAAAGACGACGACTGCCTCGACATCACCGCCGTGGAAAAGTTGATGTCCACCAGCCGCGATCCCCAGGCCCTCAAAGAAGCCTGGCTGGGATGGCACTCCATCGGCGCACCCATGCGCCAGCGCTACGCCCGCTTCGTCGCGCTCTCCAACCAGGGTGCTCGAGAAATTGGATTCAAAGATACCGGAGCCCTCTGGCGCGCCGGATACGACATGACCCCGGAGGAGTTTTCCGCCGACCTCGAACGTCTATGGAACCAGGTCAGGCCCCTCTATCTCTCGCTCCACACTTTCGTTCGCTGGAAGCTCGCCGAAAAATACGGCCCCAACGTCGTTCCCCCCAATGGCCCCATACCCGCCCACTTGCTGGGTAATCCCTGGGCGCAGGAGTGGGGTAACACCTACGAACTTCTCGGAGTACCCGAGGACAAAGGCGGCCGCGTCAATGTCACCGAACTCCTCCAGAAGAAAAAGCTCGACCCTAAAGCCATGGTCAAATTCGGCGAAGGCTTTTTCACTTCGATGGGCTTCGCCCCCCTGCCTGATACTTTCTGGCAGCGCTCCCTCTTCACCAAGCCCGCCGATCGCGACGTCGTCTGCCATGCCAGCGCCTGGGATCTCGACAACCTGGATGATCTCCGGGTCAAGATGTGCATCCAGATCCGCGGCACCGACTTCGTCACCATTCACCACGAACTGGGACACAATTTCTACCAGCGCGCCTACAAAGATCAGCCTTTCCTGTTCAAGAACGGCGCCAACGACGGCTTCCACGAGGCCATTGGAGACGCCATTGCCTTGGCCATCACGCCCCAATACCTCCACCAGGTCGGCCTCCTCGACACCGTACCGCAAGCTGGCAACGATATCCCCGAACTTCTGAAACAAGCCCTTGACCGCGTCGCCTTCCTGCCCTTCGGCCTCATGATCGACCAGTGGCGCTGGCAAGTTTTCTCCGGAGAAATCAAGCCCGCCGACTACAACAAAGCCTGGTGGGCCCTGCGCCTGAAGTATCAGGGCATTGCGCCTCCCGTCGGGCGCACGGAAGCCGACTTCGATCCCGGAGCGAAATATCATGTGGCCGCCAACGTCCCCTACGTCAGATACTTCCTGGCCCACATCCTCGAATTCCAGTTCTATCGCGCCCTCTGCCGCGAGTCCGGATTCACTGGCCCTCTCAACCGCTGCACCTTCTACGGCTCCAAAGCAGCCGGAGCAAAATTTAACAAGATGCTGGCCATGGGCCAAAGCAAGCCATGGCCGGACGCCTTGGAAGTCCTGACGGGTGAACGGCAGGTGGACGCCGGCGCAATCCTCGAATATTTTGCGCCCCTGCAGAAATGGCTGGACGAGCAGAATAAGGGGCAGAACGTGGGTTGGTAGAAAAGCGTAGAGAACTTAGTCGTCCAAATTTGCGAGAACCGGGCCGCCCTGATGGATGGCAACCCTGGGATTCTGGTAGACGATACAATTTTTCAGAAGCTTGGCGGGAAGCTTGAGTCCGAAAGTATGCGTGCGACCGCCGCGACCCTCAGCAGCTTTGCTGCCTTCATACTTCCAGTCTTCTTCGCGAAGAAAAACAATATCGATTCGCCAGATCGCAGCAGCCTTGCCGACCTTCAGCCGTTTTGTGAGGTCAACCGCATAGCGCCACACAATGTACCAACCTGGGTGATTGTAGTGCGATTGTAGTGCCCATGGTCGCGTCGACCCTTTGGATTCCAGCGCGTGCTCTGGAGGTGGATCCAGTTTCCCGCGCAACGAAAGGTCTGGAAACCGCTGCTGAGCAACGTCGGGGTGCTTGTGTTTCTTATAGGGGCTCAAGGCATCAAGCGCTTGGGTGCCGAGAATTCCAACAATCCCGCTGAACACATTCGCCTGCTCAAAATAAATGTCGATAAGTTCGTCGGCCCTGCTCTCAATGTGTTCGATGGCCTCCCGTATATGAGTTATCTTTAGCTCGGGAGGCAGTGGAACCGAGCGGTCGAAGCCGTCAGTTTGTAGTGCCATCTCGCCAATAAGTTGTCACGGTTCCAGCGGCAACGCAAGGTTTCCCTGCAAATCCAAGTCAGTTTTGGAACCTTGTCTGCCACTAGCTTTTCTATTCCCCGGGAACGCAGCCAGAGTTGGTATCGCTTCCAGCGCAGCGCCAAAAAATTGCGGGTCGAGTTCGACACCGATACTCTCATATCCGATCGAAACCGCTGCTGCAATCGTCGAACCGCCACCCATGAAGGGGTCGAGAACAACTCCCTTGCCCAAAGGAAGGCTGGCACGGACGATCTGGCGCATGAATGCTTGCGGCTTCAGCGAAGGGTGGGGAGAGATGGCCCGTTCTTCGCGCCGTGTAGGCGCTGATAGAATTACATCGGAAAAAGGCTGCTCCCCCGAGATACGCCGCAGGCCCCCGGTTTTCCACTTGCGCAAGTTGTCTTGTACCCGCCCTTCACAGGGCTTGCGGAACAGGCCCCACGGCTCCCATGAAGAACGGGGCATGACCGTAACCTCCGCAAATTCTCGATGCGCGTTTTTCGGCCGGTCACCTCCCCGCAATGTTTGTACCAGCCGGATGATTTCACCCCGCTTCTCAAACCCTGCCTCCATCAGCGGGACATAAACCAAGTGCGACAGCAGCGGATTCGTCGCAATGAAAACATGGGCTCCGGGAACCATGATGCGGAAAGCGCGACGCGCAAAATCGCAAAACAGAATCCGCAGCTTCGAGAGTTCATCGCGCGTCAAGACAGTAAAGCGGGGCAGCGGACTGCGCACACAACCACCCAATGCAGGCGGAATTCGCCACACCCCTCCTTTCCCTCGTCGGAGCCTCTCTTTCTCCGGTGCCGTATATTCCTTAAGACCGTAAGGTGGGTCCGTGACAATTGCGTGAACTGAATTTGCCGGCTGCTGGTCCATCCAGGCAAGACAGTCGGCCAAGTACAGAGAATACTGCACGCCGTTAAGACGGAATGCTGTCTGCTGATCGCTTCGTGCTGCAGATGAACTCATCTCTGCATTAAGTACCACGAACAGCGGTGAATTTGTACAACCGTTTGGAGCGGCCACCCGCTCGCCAAGCCAGCCCGTGGCTTACGTTCGTTTGACCCTCCTCGCTCCCTCCTTTAAACTCAAGAAATTCAGCGGAATACAAGGCCTGATCCCATGTCTGACAGCATTCATCTCAAGCTCCCCGACGGCAGCACCAGAGAAGTCCCCAAGGGCACCACTGCCCTCGACGTCGCCAAGTCCATCAGCCCGCGCCTGGCCGACGCCGCGCTCGCCGCCAAAACCAACGGCGACCTGGTCGACCTCACTCGCCCCCTCGACCACGACACCGACCTCCGTATCCTCACCGACCGCGACCCCGAGGCCCTCGAGGTCTATCGCCATTCCTCCGCCCATCTCATGGCCGCTGCCGTGCTCGAACTCTTTCCCGAAACCAAGCTCGGCCACGGCCCCGCCACCGAAAACGGATTCTTCTACGACTTCTTCCGCCCCACGGCCTTCACTTCCGAAGATCTCGAAAAAATCGAAAAGAAAATGCAGGAACTCGTCCAGCAAAACCTTCCCTACGCCCGCGAGTTCTTGCCCCGCAAAGAAGGTCTGGAAAAATTCAAGACTGAAGGCGACTTCATGAAATGCCACTTCATCGAGCAGTTCACCAAGCCCGATGAAAAAATCTCCATCTACCAGACCGGCAAGTTCCAGGATTTCTGCCGCGGTCCTCACCTGCCCTCGACCGGAAAAATCAAAGCTTTCAAGCTCCTCAACATCGCCGGCGCCTACTGGCTGGGAGACGAAAAAAATCCGCAGCTCCAGCGCATCTACGGCACTTCCTTCTTCTCCAAAAAAGATCTCGACGCCTACCTCACCGGCATCGAAGAAGCGAAGAAGCGCGACCACCGCGTGCTCGGTAAACAGCTCGACCTCTTTTCCATCCAGGAACTCGCCGGCCCCGGCCTAATTTTCTGGCATCCCAAGGGCGGCATCATCCGCAAAGAGATGGAAGACTGGATGCGCGAGGAATATCTGCGCCGCGGCTACTCCCTTGTCGTCACTCCCCATGTCGCCCGCCGCCAGCTCTTCTACACTTCCGGCCACGAAGGCTACTACTCCCAAAACATGTTCGACGCCATGGAACTCGACGACGCCGAATATCGCCTCAAGCCCATGAACTGTCCCGGCCACATCCTCATCTACAAAGATTCGCTGAAGTCGTATCGCGATCTGCCCGTGCGCCTGGGCGAACTCGGCACGGTTTACCGCTACGAACGCTCGGGCGTGATGCATGGCTTGCTGCGCGTCCGCGGCTTTACCCAGGACGACGCTCATATCTTCTGCACTCCCGACCAGATTGAAAACGAAATCGTGGGCTGCCTCGAATTCGCCCTCGCCGTGCTGAAAGCCTTCGGCTTCGACCAGTTCCAGACCGAACTCTCTACCTGGGATCCGAACGACAAGAAAAGTTTCCTCGGCACCGAAGACCAGTGGAACCTGGCCAACCACTCGCTCGAAAGCGCGCTCAAAAAGTTGAACATCGAATACAAGACCATCCCCGGCGAAGCCGCATTCTACGGCCCCAAGATCGACATCAAACTGGTCGACGCCATCGGCCGCCTCTGGCAACTCTCCACCGTCCAGTTCGACTTCAACCTGCCCCAGCGCTTCGATCTCGAATACGTCGCCGAAGACGGCACCCGCAAACAACCGCTCATGGTCCACCGCGCTCTCTACGGCTCCGTCGAGCGCTTCTTCGGCGTCCTCATCGAACACTACGCCGGAGCCTTCCCGGTCTGGCTCTCCCCCGTTCAGGTAGCCATGATTCCCATCGCCGAGCGCCACGTCGACTACGCGGAAAAAGTCGCGTCCCAACTCCGCGCCGCCGGCGTCCGCGTCGAAGTCGATTCCCGCAATGAAAAAATGAATGCAAAAATCCGTGAACACGCCATGCAGAAAATCCCTTTCCTGCTCGTCGTCGGAGACAAGGAATCCGAAGCCAACAAAGTCAACGTCCGCACCCGCGGGAAAGAAAAAACCGACGACATGGCAATCGTGGACTTCGTGGACAAGATCAAGAAGCTGATTGCGGAGAAGAGCGCGACCCTGTAGCCGGCAGGCTCGCCCGCCGTTCATTACCATGAAAATCGAACATCTACCGTTCGATTTTCATGGTATTGAGCCACCCACAACGGAGCCCAGCTTCATCTCCTGCTGCTCAAAGATGGCCGCCGCCGCATCAGCGTCGAGTGCATGCGCGCCGACGCGCCCGTACTTACTCTCTCCATGCGCATCGCTCTCGCCGACCTCAAGAGCAGGACACTACCGACGCTCCGCCCCACCTTTGTTCCGCTCCGCTCGCTGTGTTAGCATCAGAAGTTTCGCAGGCGTTGTTGGGCTGGCCTGTACCCTGTACTCATCCTCATCCCGGGCCGTATCGACCCTTCCCGTAAGCCTGCGGAAGGAGACAACCCGTGAAAGTGTATCAAGCAGCCAATCTCCGCAACCTTGCCCTCATCGGACACGGGCATGCCGGCAAAACTACCCTCGTGTCCGCCATGCTCTACACCGCCGGAGCCGCTCCCCGCCTCGGTCGCGTCGACGACGGCTCCGCCACCACCGACTACGACGAAGAAGAAATCGCCCGCAAAATGTCCATCTCCACCGGCCTCGCCTTCGTCGAGTGGGGCAAGCCCGATGCCAAGATCAAGATCAATCTCCTCGACACCCCAGGCTTCAACATGTTCGTTCACGAAGCCAAGATGATGCTGCCCGTCGTCGACGCCGCCCTCGTCGTGGTCGACGGCGTAGCTGGCGTCGAAGTCGTCACCCAGCGCGTCTGGAATTACTGCGACGAAATCAACCTGCCGCGCATGATCGTGGTCAACCGCATGGATCGCGACCGCGCCGATGCCACCCGCGCTCTGGAATCGCTCACCAACGCTTTCGGCCGCGCCGTCACTCCGTTGCAGCTCCCCATCGGCAGCGAGAAGAGTCTTAGCGGCATCGTCGACCTCGTCCGCATGAAGGCCTATACCTACGAGATGGGCGGAAACGGCAAAGGTAAAGAAGGCCCCATACCCGCCAACATGGCCGATCAAGCGAAAGAAGCGCACGAAAAATTGGTCGAACTCGTGGCCGAAGGCAAAGACGAGTTGATGGAAGAGTTCTTCGAAACCGGCACCATCCCTGAGGAACATCTCGTGCCCGCCCTCCACGAAGCCATTCGCGAAGACAAACTGTTCCCGGTCCTATTTACTTCCGGCCTCGGCAACATCGGCGTCGACGAGCTCATGGATTTCATCGTCGACTACACTCCCGCCGCCAGCGAACATCACGCCCTCACCGGCTGGACCGCCGAAGGTGGCCCGCCCGCCGAACGCAAAGGCACCGACAACGAACCCGCCTCCGTCTACGTTTTCAAAACCATGTCCGACGCCTTCGCCGGACGCATCTCCTACTTCAAAGTCTTTTCCGGCGTCCTCAAAGACGACGCCTCCCTGCAGAACTACAATCGCAATATTCAGGAGAAGTTCGCCCACATCTCCCTCGTCCAGGGCAAGCAGGCCGTTCCCATCCCCGAACTCCATGCCGGTGACATCGGCGCCGTAGCGAAACTGCGGGAAACTCTCACCGGAGACACTCTCGGCGACAAGTCATCGCCCATCCGCTATCCCGCCGTGCAGCTGCCCGAGCCCGCCATCACCTTCGCCATCGAGCCCAAGAGCCGCGCCGACGAAGACAAACTCGGCGTCGGTCTCCACAAACTCATGGAAGAAGATGCCATGCTGCGCTTCTTCCGCGATCCCCAAACCAAAGAATTTCTCATCGCCGGAACCGGTCAGCAGCACATCGAAGTCGTGGTTTCCAAGATGAAAAAGCGCTACCACGCCGAAGTCGTCCTCAAAGCGCCCAAAGTTCCGTATCGCGAGACGATTCGCGGCAAAGCCGACGTTCAGGGACGCCACAAGAAACAAACTGGCGGCCACGGCCAATATGGCGATTGCAAAATCAAAATGGAGCCGTTGCCCAAAAATTCGGAAGTCGAATTCGAGTTCATCAACGACATCTTCGGCGGAGCCATCCCCCGCAACTTCATCCCCGCCGTAGAAAAAGGCATCAAAGACGCCGCCGCCCGCGGCTATCTGGCTGGCTATCCCGTCGTCAATTTCCGGGTCAGCCTCTACGACGGCTCTTACCACGACGTGGATTCGAACGACCTCAGCTTCCAGATGGCCGGACGCATCGCCTTCCGCAAAGCCATGGAAGCCGCCAGGCCCACGCTCCTCGAACCCATCATGAACGTCGAAATCACCATCCCCGACGAGTTCGCCGGCACCATCATGGGCGACCTCAACAGCCGCCGCGGACGCATTCAAGGCATGGACAACAAAGCCGGCAACACCATCGTGAAAGCCGAAGTCCCCATGGCCGAAATGCTCACCTACGGCGCCGATCTGACTTCGATGACGCAAGGCCGCGGCAGTTTCTCCATGGAGATGCACCACTACGACACCGTGCCGCAACAACTGCAGGACAAGATCATCGAGAAGGCTAAGGCGGAGCGGGGTGAGGTGAAGGAAGAAGAAGAATAAGTAATCAGCGACAGTCGCCCTTTGCCGTTTGTGCACGCTCCGTTCGAGGAGGGCACGGAGTTTGTCAGTTCCTGCTGATGTCGGCCAGCATGCTCTGGCGCAAAATGCTGTTCGCCCGCGTCTGATAGCCTTTGCCCCGCTTCCGCAGCCACGCAATCACATCGGAGTCAAGCCGCATGGATACAGCTTGCTTCACCGGACGATAAAACCTGCCGCGAACCGCATCTTTCCATGCGCTTGGCGGCAACTCCTTAATATCTGAAGTGTCGATTTGGTCGTCGCGCAACGCGGCCAGGGCCCCCAGCTCCTTCTGCCGTTTGGACGTGAGGCCCCGTCCAGAGGCTCGTTTCACCTTCGTCGCGTGCTTTTTCGAGACCTGGCCTAGCCCGCCCCATTTCCCAGTCCCTACGCCATCTTCACATCCGTCTCCCGAAAATCCTGCCCCTCGGCCAGCAGTTTCTCTCCCGACCATTTCGCCAGCGCGTAGGCGAAGCAATCTCCAAAGTTAAGCCCGGCCGCATGCCGCCCCTTACAGGTCAAGCCCCATCCCGCCCCCGCACTAAATCGTTCCCTGTTCGCCCGTTCTGGCGTACCATTCCTTTTTCTTATGATTACTTCTTAAGGAGCCCAGCATGTCCACGCGACGTTCGCTTACGTTCTACCGCGTGATTCTGACCACGCTCGTTCTCTTACTCATTCCAACCATCGTCATGTCCCAGGCAAACAAGACCACCACCCTCGAACTCGACCACGTTTCCATCTGCGGCTCCAGTCTCGATACCCTTCGGCAATCCCTCACCGACGTTGGACTCACTCCCGACCTCGGCGGCCCTCATGGCAACGGCGTAACCCAGATGGCTCTTGTCGGCTTCGACGACGGCACCTACCTCGAACTCATCGCCCCCTTGAAGCCCGGCGAAACCGCTGGCTCCGACTGGGCAAAATTCATGTCCAACGACGCCGTCACCTGCGCCTGGGCCGTAGGCACCAACGTTTTGCTGCAGGAGGTCGACCGCCTCAAGAAAGCCGGCATCGCCGTTACAGCTCCCGCGCGCGGCAGCCGCAAGCGCCCCGACGGCATGTCCATCGAGTGGATGACCGCCGACGTCGGCAACGGAACCCCGGGCTCGACTCTGCCCTTCGCCATTGAAGATCAGACTCCGCGCGCCTGGCGCGTGCAACCCTCCGCGAGCGTTAAGGGAGCGCCCGTCAGCGGGGTTGAGAACGTCGTCCTCGGCGTCAATAATCTCGATGCCGCCATCGCCTTGTTCCGCCGAGCCTACGGATGGTCCGAACCTCTCGTCGAAAACCAGAGAGACTTCGGCAAACTCGCCTACTTTCCCGGCGAGCCTGTCATTCTCGCCGCTCCCTCCAGTGGAGGCTGGCTCTCCGAACACCTGGCGAAATTCGGCGAGACTCCGGTTGCCTACCTGCTCAACGCGAGCGACTTCACCGCCGCCACCAAAAAGTACAAACTCAGCGGCACTAAGACCTGGTTCGGTCAAAGAGTAGCGTGGTTCGACGCCGGCAAGTTGAAGGGCGTGCGGCTGGGAGTGATTGGGCAGTAGTCGGTGTGGCCCGGACACTCTTGTCCGCGAAAGGTCGGGCACCCGCCGGTTCGACGCCGGCGGAGTTCCGCATCGGCGGACAGGAGTGTCCGCCCTACACCTGGAACCCCGTACCGAGAACTGCTACCATCGGCTTTCCGTGTCCGCCGCTAAAGACAATCCGGCCTTGAAGGACCGCCTCGTCTCCGCCGCCCCGGTCGAGGACGATTCTTCTTTTGAGCTGAAGCTTCGGCCGCAGCGGCTCCAGGAATTCATCGGCCAGAATAAAGTCAAAGAGAATCTCGACGTAGCCATCCAGGCCGCCAAATCCCGCGGCGAAGCCCTCGATCACGTCCTGCTTTACGGCCCGCCCGGCCTCGGCAAAACGACGCTGGCCAACATCATCGCCAACGAACTCGGCGCCGCTTTTCAGCAGACTTCCGGCCCCACTTTGCAGATTAAAGGCGACCTCACCGCCATCCTCACCAACATGCGGGACCGCCAGGTGCTTTTCATCGATGAAGTCCATCGCCTGCAGCCCGCGCTCGAAGAGATTCTTTATTCGGCCCTCGAAGACTACAAACTCGACATCATGATCGGTCAGGGCCCGTCCGCCCGCACCCATACCATGGACGTGAAGCCCTTCACCTTCATCGGCGCCACCACTCGCGCCGGATTGCTTTCCGCTCCCTTGCGCTCCCGTTTCGGGCTTCTGCTCCGGCTTGAGTTTTACACCCACGACGACCTCCGCGTTATCGTCGAACGTTCCGCCGAAATCCTGGGCGTGACCATCGATCGTCCCGGAGCCACCGAAATCGCCAGCCGTTCCCGCGGCACTCCGCGTATCGCCAACCGCCTGCTCCGCCGCGTCCGCGACTACGCTCAGGTGCGAGCCAACGGATCCATCGATCTCCCCACCGCCCAATCCGCCCTCAGCATGTTGGAAGTCGACAAGTACGGCTTCGACGAAGTCGATCGTAAACTCCTGCTCACCATCATCGAAAAATACCAGGGCGGCCCCGTAGGCCTGAACACCCTGGGCGCGGTCCTGGCCGAAGAGCCCGACGCCATCGAAGAAATCTACGAACCGTTTCTAATCCAGATCGGCTTCTTGAACCGCACTCCCCGAGGCCGAGTCGCGACCCAGCGTGCCTACGAACACTTCGGCATCACTCCGAATCGACGCCAAAGCTCGCTATTCTAGAAAACACCAATGAGAAACGGGAGCAGCCAAAATCTCCGCGGCCGGTCGTCCCACGCGTCGTTGCGGATTTGACTTCCCCGGCAGTGATCTGCGTTAATCACCCTTCGTCATCATCGTCGCCAAAATGCGATTCATGCAGGAGAGCTTATGCGCGAAATCATCGCCACCGAACACGCCCCAAAAGCCATCGGTCCCTACTCCCAGGCCATTCGAGCACAGGGCCTGATCTTCACCTCGGGACAAGTAGCCATCGATCCCACTACCCAGCAGGTCATCGCCGGAGACGTCAGCGCTCAGACCGACCGCGTCCTCAAGAACCTGGCCGCCATCCTGCAAGCGTCCGGCAGCAGCTTCGAAAAAGTTCTGCGTTCGACCGTCTTCCTGAAAAACATGGGAGACTTCGCCGCTATGAACGAAGTCTATGGCCGCTACTTCAAACACGAGCCCCCGGCCCGCTCTACGGTGGAAGTGGCCCGGCTTCCCAAGGACGTCCTGGTCGAAATCGATGTAATCGCGCTAGCATGAATGGCGGCACTGCAACCCAACACGGCCACGCACGTCATCTGCCCGCGTCCGCAGGAACTAGAGTTCGCAATAGAAGCAAAAGGAACTACAGAAATTGATTGCAGAAGAGAAGAGAGAAGAGAAACAAGAAAAGAGGAATCATGAAGACTTTCATTCTGGCCATCACCTTGGCGTTCACGCTGCTAACTTCGTCCGGCCTGTCAGCCGCCCAAACCGCTGCCAAGAAACCAGTCGCCAAGCCCACCGCAGGTCCCACCAAGGTCACCGGAGAACCCACCAAAACCGCTAGCGGCCTGGAATACTGGGACATCAAAGTGGGCACCGGCGCCACCGCGCAAACCGGACAACACGTCAAAGTCGATTACACCGGATGGCTCACCACGGGCAAAAAATTCGACAGCTCCGTCGGCACCGGACATCCCTTTGACTTCATGCTTGGCGCCAGCCAGGTCATCAAAGGCTGGGACGAAGGCGTCGTCGGCATGAAGGTCGGCGGCAAACGCCAGCTCCGCATCCCCCCCGACCTCGCCTACGGCGCCGCCGGCTATCCCGGAGCCATTCCGCCCAACGCTACCCTGATCTTCGACGTCCAACTCGTAGACGTAAAGTAGGCGTTGCTCGGGTAGGTTCCAGCTCGCCAGGGACCGAAGTCCTAGTCCGCCCAGGCCAGCCAAGATCGGCCATGCCGCCAGACACACAAAAGCCCGCGCGATTGCCAAGCATTCCGCGGGCTTTTTGAACTTCTATGCCTTAACGACTTTGCCACTGCGCAGACAGGAAGTGCAGACCCGTATATGCTTCGTAGCCGCTCCTACCTTGGCGTGAACCGGACGCAGATTGACGTTCCAGCGCCGCTTGCTCACGTTGTGCGCGTGGCTGATTGTGTTCCCAAACTGCGGCCCTTTGCCGCAAACATCACATACTCGTGCCATAACTCTGAATTCCTTCCAGGCCTGTTGTCGAAACCCCTTGCCGAAGCTTAAATTTTACAAGATTCCGCCCGTTTTCGCCAACCACCCTGGGAAGCGGGAAGAGGTCAGAGGCTTGATCGCAAAAGCCAACTCCATGGGCCAACCTCGACCTCTGCAATCGAACCTCAAACCTCTTACCTGCACTACTAAGCCGCCTTGCCCATCACCGGCTGCGAGCAATGGCTGCATCGCCGCGCGTCGATTGGTATCTCGCTCAGGCATTCCGGACACTTCTTGGTCGTTGGATCCGCCGGTGCCGGATCTTTACGCGTCCGCGCAATCAGCGCATTAATCGGAGTCACTACAAAGAAGTAAATCGCTCCCGCCACCAACAGGAAGCTCACCACCGCCGTAAAGAAATCCCCGATCGGAAATACCGTCGTCCCAATCGTGAATGAAATCCCCGTAAAGTCCGGCTTGCCCACCAAAAGCGCAATAATCGGATTGATGATGTCCTTGACCAGGGCGGTCACAATGGTTCCAAACGCGCCGCCAATTACCACGCCAACCGCCAGATCCACCACATTACCGCGCAAAATAAACTGCTTAAACCCAGATAACATTATGTTTCCTCCAGTTACAGATTGGCCCCAAAATGTAAATGCTGAGTGACTTTTCGTCAAGATATAAAAGAAAGCGAGAAAAGGCAGCCGCAGCGGCTTTTCGCGGCGTAACCGGGTTTTTCCGCCTGGTTGGCCGCTGCGGGTCACGCTTGGCGAAGCCTGTCTCGCAGACAGACCCCATCAGATTTTCCCTTAGATTTTGCCCGTCAAATCTTGATTGGCATCTTCAGCAGCCGCGCAAACAACCGCACGATCATCCCGTCAAATCGTGTCCCGCTCAATTTCCCCAGTTCCAGCAGCGCCTGCTCGTCCGTCTTCGGAGGAGAAAAACCGCGCTCCGTCGTCATGTTCACATACGCGTCCGCCACCGCTACGATGCGCCCAAACAACGGTATATCCTCGCCCTTCAGTCCCCGAGGATAGCCGCTGCCATCAAAAGCTTCGTGATGCGATTCGATGGCCCGCGCGACCCGCTCAATTTCAGGAATCGCCCGCAACACTTCCGCCCCCACTCGCGGGTGCGTCATGATCACCGCGAATTCTTCTTCCGTCAGCTGGCCCGGTTTGTTCAGAATACTATCGGGAATGAACAGCTTGCCCACATCATGCACCCGCCCGGCGAACGTCACTTCGTCCACTTCCTGCGCCGAAAAATTCAGACCGCGCGCGATCATGCCCGCGTAGTGCCCGCATTGCTCACCATGCCCCGCGGCGTTGGGCTCCCGCAGTTCCGCCGAGCGTGACAGGGCTTCCACCGCTTCCTTGATCGCCCTCTGCTCCCTGTCATCCTCGCCTCCGCATAGCTTGCGCAGCGTCGTGACCAGTTCCTCCAGATGCTCCGGCCCGTTATGCTCGCGCTGCAGAAACCCTTCAATATAGCCCGAGACCAGCTGCCGTTGCACCGCCGAGCCGTCGCCAAATGCATTCGACGTCGAAACCTGATTGCCGCCCGCGTGCTTGGCCACGTACATTCCCGCATCCGCCACGCGAATAAGTTCTTCCATCGAAAATCCATGCACCGGAAAACTGGCCACGCCAAAACTGCCGGTAATCTGGTGCTCTTCCAGCATGGGATCCGTCGCCAGCCATAAACGCAATCTTTCCGCCAGCACCTGCGCCTGCTCAATCCCCGTCTCCGGCATCAGGATAATGAATTCGTCCCCGCCATAACGAGCCACCACGTTCGACTGCCGGCACTTCTGCTCCAGCAGCCGCCCCACCCGCGCCAGCACCAGGTCGCCTTCCAGATGGCCCAGCGAATCGTTCACCTCTTTGAATTTATCCAGATCGATCAGCACCACCGAGAACGGCCGCCCCGAACGCGATGCCCGCCTCCACTCCGAACTCAGCGCCTCCCAGAAAAACCGTCGCGTCTTGATCCCCGTCAACCCATCCGTGATCGATTGTTGCTGCAGTTTCTGGAAGACGAAAGAATTGTGCAAGGCTGTCGCCAGCAGGTCGGCCAGCGTGTTCAGAATCAGCACATCCTGGGGCGCGAACGCATTCTCATCCCGGCTCTCCACATTGAGCACGCCCAGCAGCGACTCCCCGTAACTGATGGGCAGACAGAGCACCGCTCGCGATTCCGGCAACACCCCCGCCAGCTGTCCCGCCCCAGCGTTTTGCACCAGCGCGCTCACCCCCGTGCGCGCCACTTTGCCCAGCACCCCGTTGCCCACCGCGATGCGCCGCCCCAGCGTCTGCGACGTCGTTCCCGCCTCCGCCTTGATCTCGATTTCCTTGGTCGCGTAATCCATGATCCCGATGCCGATGTGATCGTAGCGGAAGTTCTTCTGGATCTCCCGCACGATGTCCACCATCATCTGCTCCGCGTCTTCGCTCGAAATCGCCATCTTTGAAATATTGTTCAGAAACCCCAAATGCCGCGCCCTCCGCTGCTCTTCCGTGAACAGACGCGCATTCTCGATCGCCACCCCCAATTGCCCGGCGGCGGTTTGCATGACCTCCAGATCCCTCTTCACGAACTGCGATTCCCGCTCGGTGCTCAGTGCCGCCATCACTCCAGCCGCTTTTCCTCCCATAAAAATAGGCACGCCACAGAACGACCGCGCCCTTCGCGGAGGCACGAACTCCACCCCCAATCTCGTCCTCACCTCTTCCAGGTCGCTCTCGATCAGCAACGGCTCTCCCGTCCTGATGATGTGCTCGGTAAATCCACTGCCCGCCTTCCGCGAGCGCTTCGGAAATATCACTCCACCCTCAACCTCCAGCTCGAAACGAATCTCGTCCTCTTCCAGAAACGCGATATAGAAAGTGCTGGTGTCGAAAATCTGTCCCAGTTCCACCTGCACCGTGCGCAACACTTCATCCTGGTCGAGATGCGAACTGATGGCCTGCCCGACCTCCGTCAGCAGTTCATATTCCTTCGTCCGCCGCTGCGCTTCATGCATCACCACATAATTCTCCAGCGTCAGCGCGATCTGCAGTGCCAGCCCGATCAGCAACCGCAAATTCGAAGAGCCGAACATCCGCCGTTCCGCGTGCGGAAACAGCAGCACCCCGAAATTCCGCTCCCGCGTCTGCAGGCTCACCGCCATCATGTCGGTGATACCCTCCGCCAGCAGCGCCTGTTTGCAAGCCTCGAATCTCCCCCCCGAAAGCACCGGCAATGGCTCTTCCAATTCCGCCAGATTCCGGAATGTCACCACTCCGCCCCGCCGGTACGCCAGTTCTGAAATGTAATCGCCAGCCTGCGTCTTTTGCAGCCTTTCCAGAAACTCCCCGGAAAACCCCTTCTCCACCGAAGGCAACGTGCCCCGCCACGGTTGCGCCACAAAAAACACCGCGCGCCGCGACGGCAGCGGCGCCACCAACCGGTCCACAAATGTCTGTAAGCTCGGAGCCAGCTCCGCCGCCGAAAGCAGGCGACGCGGGTCGACACCCAGGCTCGAGAACGCCAGTGCATTCTCCTGCACCGCATTCCGCTCGTTCTCAAACAGCACCATCACCATCGCAATCGCCAGCAGCATCTGCGGAATCGGCCCCAGGAATCCACCCAACTGCCCCACCACCTCAAGAAACGGCTGCCGCATCTGCCCCGCGCACATCAGCGCCGCCCACAGCGCCAGCGCAAACGCCAGCGTCCGGAACGCCACTGAATTTCGCCGGAAAGCGTACCGGTAAAAATGGAACGAGCAGTAAAACAGCATCGCCGCCAGTCCCACTTCCAGCCGCAGATAAATCGGCAACTGCGCCGCTTGCTCCCCGATCACCCCGTTCGTCATCTGTGCCCGCAAACTGATATACGCGAGCCCAACCCCCGCCAATGTCAGCGCCCCGTCATACCACTTCAACTGGAAGCGTTCTTTCATCAAGCGCGTCGACACGAAGATGCACATCGCCATCGCCACCAGCAACACCGCGCTGCCGAAAAACGCCAGCTCCGACGGCCCTTCAAAATACTCCACCGCCCGCAGCGCGTAGTGCAGGGTATACGACGCCCATGCCAGCAGCCATGCCCGAAAATACTGATGTCGGTTTTGTTCGTACAGGTACCAGAAGACGAAAAACACCAGCAGGGCCACGGCCCCTGGAATCAGCACCAGCCCTGTGGCAACGCTATGCATCAATTAATCCGTCCTCATCTTCAATCTCTAGTCCTTGCCCTGTTGGCCCAGAGGACTCCGGTGTGCTAATCCTGTCACACCCGGCAACTGTAAAACAACAACCGTCTTACGCAGTTACCGCCTCGCAAACCGCGTTTCGAAAGTATCGCCTTATGAGATGCAAACCCGCCACTGCCAATCACTTGCGAACGGTTACCTCGGTAACCCTCTGGTAACCTGCAGCGGCCCCCTCGAATCCCCCAGTCCGCACCTTCAACAACACCTCGCCCCTAGAGCCCAAAACCCTGATCCCGCTATACTTACAACTTATGCTTCGCGTCCGATTCGCCCCGTCCCCTACCGGATTTCTCCACGTCGGCAGCGCTCGCACTTTCATCTTCAACTGGCTCTACGCTCGTCGCAACCGAGGAACCATGGTCCTCCGCCTCGACGACACCGACGTCGAACGCAATACCGACGCCTCCGTCAACTCCATCTTCGAAGGCCTGCGCTGGCTCGATCTCGGCTGGGACGAAGAATACAAACAGTCCGAGCGCCTCGCCCTCCATCGCCATATCGCCGACGCCATCTTTCAAAAAGGACTGGCCTATCGCGACTTCACTCCCGCTCACTCCGGAGACACCGAAAAATCCGGCGCCAATCAAACCTGGCTCTTCAATCCCGGCATGCGCGAGCTCCCCCGCGCCGAGAGCGACCGCCGCGCCGCCGCCGGAGAAACTTTCGCCCTCCGCTTCCGCGTCCCCCGGGACACCGCCGAAACAGTGAGCTTCCACGACGCCGTCTACGGCGACCAGCTCAAATCTACCGCCGACATCGAAGACTTCGCCCTCCTCCGCTCCGACGGCATGCCCACCTACCACCTCGCTTCCTGCGCCGACGATATCGACCTCCGCATCAGCCACATCATCCGCGGCCAGGACCACCTCTCCAACACCTACAAACACGTTCTTATTTTCCAGGGCGCCGGAGCCCACCCGCCCCAGTTCGCCCATCTTCCGCTCCTCGTCGCTCCCGATGGATCGAAACTTTCCAAACGCCGCCACGGTCCCGTCGTCAGCGTCACTACTTACCGCGATGCCGGATTCCTCCCCGAAGCCTTCATCAACTTCCTGTGCCTGCTCGGCTGGTCGCCCAAGGACAACCGCGAAAACCTCACCCGCCAGGAACTCATCGAAGCCTTCTCTCTCGAAGGCATCAACCGCGCCAACGCCGTCATTAATTTCAAAGAGCCCGCCGCCACTCCCGACGAAACCTTCGACCCCAAAGCCCTCTGGCTCAACGCCGAACACATCCGCGCCCTCACCGTCGACCATCTCAGCGCCCGCCTGCTCCCCGTCGTCCACGCCGCCGGATTTCCCATCACCGCCGATAAAATGCACGCCATCACCCCGCTCATCCGCGAACGCATCAAACTCCTGCGCGACGTTCTCACCGCCGCCGATTTTTTCCTCCTGGCCGATAACCAGCTCCCGCCCTACGATCCCGCCGAACTCATCCCCCAAAAAGGCGACGCCGCCATGGCGCTCAAGGTCTTGACCCGCGCCCGCGAAGTCCTGCCCCATACCGAATTCAAACACGATCCCCTCGATCAAACGCTCCGCAACGCCTCTCAGGAATTGGGCGTAAAAGTAGGTCAGATGTTTCAGCCCATCAGAGTCGCCGTCTGCGGCCGCAAAAATGCCCCGCCGCTATTCGAAACTCTGGAAGTCTTAGGAAGGGAATCCACCCTGGCCAGAATTGACCAGGCCCTCGGAAAGCTCTAACCCGCCTCCGGAAAACTCGTGTGGTGACGGGCTACGGCCCGCCCAGGCAGAAATCTTTGCGGAGTCGGTGGAGAGCATATGCCCGCCAATCACCGTCAGAGCGAAACTAGAATCCTAATTTTTTCGTCGGCGCCACACGCTAGCGCGTAGCCGCTACCGCCCCTTCAACTCCCGCCACCACGCCTTCAAGATGTTGTAGCGTCTCATCGACAGTCAGCGTGTACATTTCCCGGCCCAACCCCTCACCCGACTCCAGCGCCGTTTTCAGAAAATGGCCCGCAATTTCCTTGGCCAGCGAATCTGTAATCAGCTTCCCGGTACGCTTCTTGTATTCCACCCACGCCGGACACGGCAAGGCCACCCATACCGGACGACCTGCAACCAGAAACTTGATATCCACCGCGTCCGCATGGCGCGTCGCGATGGCCACAATCAGGGCCTGGTATTTACAGTGCACTGGTTTCTTCGTCCAGCGATCGGTAGCAGTAAAGTCAGTGAACATAAGATTTCATCGGGATATATCTATCCGCAAATATATCTTCCGGCAGGCTCGCGGAGCAAACGCCGCAAAGTTCCGCCGCCGGATACTCCAAATCCAAGCCATCCTTGATCCAACTGCAGCACGGACACTCTGGTCCGCGAAAAGCGCGCTGGTACTGCCGCCCCATTTCGCCGACTACTTTGCGGAGGTTCCTTGAGTCTTCCTGAACGAGCCTATGCCCAGGACCCCAAGCTCTCTCACCCCTATTCACGCGCCGGCGGCCGCTTCCCCGATATCGGAATCGTGTGCTCCTGATCCAGGTATTCCATCGGCCCGTGATCGGAGTGCGCATTCGGCACCGGAACATCCCCCGCCGCGCTCATTATTTCCGTCTCCGGCCTGGACGCATCCTGCCCCGCTGCCGTCGTGTAAATCGCCTCATGGAAAATAGACCCTGAGTTCGCCTGCGCCACCGCAAATACCGGAAACGCCTTGCCACTCGCAAATCCCACCGACACGTAATCCGCCACCATCGTTCCCGAGAAGGTATCCGGCAGCCAAGTCAGCTTCATCGGACCAGCCAGAGTTTCCGCCGCGCTCCACGTCGAACCCGCCGTCGATGACTGAATGAAACCGGCATACAGCTCGCAACTCGTCCCGCAGTTCGATACCGGATAAAAGTAATAAACCAGCGCAATTTGCGCGCTCGCTCCCTTGGTTCCCGGAGCGATCGCCGCTCCCGTGATGAAGTGATCCACCGTGCTCGTAACCGGATCGATCGGAACCCGCGTCACCCCCGACCACTTCGTCCCGTTCGTCGTCGTGCTGTAAACAATGTCGTTCGACGTGCAGTTCGTGCGGAAGCGGCAATCCGGCCACATCACATACACCGTCCCGCCCGCATCGATCGCCGACGAAACCAGCCCCGCGCTCCGGATGTTCCCCGCCTCCTCATGGCTGATGTAGGTGGAAACATTCACTGGCTTGGTCCAGCTCTTTCCTCCATTGCTCGAACTGAATGCGATCACATGCCCGCTGAATCCGAGAATCGGTACAATCACTTTCCCGCTCGGCTGCACCACCGGCACGCCGCCAATCCCAATGGCCCGCCCCCCCGTCGTATGCGCCGCTCCCCACGTCTGTCCCCCATCGGTCGATGTGCTCATCTCGATCAAATCGTTATTCGATGTGTTGTCCCACTCCGAATAACAGTGCCCGTAATAAGGACTGGTCGCCGTGTTATCGCAGACGATCCAGTTCTTGTCGGCCGAACCCGACCCCGTCACCGTGATCGGATTGCCCCAGTGAATCGCGTCGGTCGACCGGCTCACCGCTACCGACGTATTGTTGCCGATAGGCAGCGTCGAGATCAGCCAGACATTGTGCAGAGCGTCATACGCCACCGCCGCATCGCTCGCCGCCGAATTCGTTCCGCCTTCATAAATCGTGATTCCCGGCAGATATCCGTTGCTCCACGTCGCCCCACCATCCGTCGAAGTCGCGAACCCAATATCGGCGCCCCCTCCCCCATAAATTCGCGCCACCTGAAACGCGCTCACAATCGTCGAGCCGTACGAGAACGTGCCCGGTTCGACCTCGGTCTCATGCTGGCTGGGAGTATCGGTAAAGGTGTCTGCGCTGAGCTGTGTCAAGCTCACCTGCCCCTGCGCAGAAGCCGCCAAGATCGCGCCGGCCGCCATTGCGGCTACAACCAGAACGCGACGACAGAAGAATCGGTATGCGGGAACCTTCATTGACTTATGCAACCTCCCTGATCAAATTCAGGTTTTCTATCTTGCGTTTCAGTCGTGCGTTTCACTCTACGAAGAGCGATCGGGAGAGTATTCGTGCGGACACACCGATAGCCGCGCCAACCAAACAACTCGGGTCGCGTACCACCTGCCGCCTCGGGGATGGCCGGCTCCCACCTCAGTTCCCGAGACTAGCCACTCCCAGCCGCACTGTCAACACCGCTTTCGCCGCTCAGGAAATGCCCTTTTCAAGCGCTCTACTACCCGCCCGCCGCTTTACAAAAGAGTGAAATGCCCGCTAGCCTATACCTATGCCCCAGTCCGTCAAAGAGCGCGTTGGAAAGTTGCGTGCCGAAATTGCCGAGATCAGCGAAGCCAACCGCCAGTACCTGCAAGGTGGCAAGAAAGCGATTGGAGCCTCCGATCAGGAACGCCGCCTGCAACGCTTGCAGGAAATCATGGACGAGTTGATGTCCCTGACGGAATGGAAGAAAACCTGACTGTACCGTTCGTATCCAACTTTAGTCCGAAGCCTGTACCTGCATTTCGTCCGTGATCCAAAGTTGCGCCGGCGCCCCCTTCGTCGTCCGCGTCGCCGTCGCCCGAAAATTCCCCCCATTGATTTCAACATCGTAAACATAAGGAGGCCGCCCGCTCTTCAGGCTGATGTAGTTGCCCGAAATCAGCTCGTCCAGCGAAGCGTACTTCCCTTGCGATGCCAGATACCCGCGCTCCGCATTCGCGATGCTGATCAAGTCGTTCTTAACCCCCGCCAGGTTGGCGATTTCCCCCGGATCGCCGCTCCCTGCGCCCGGACTTACCGTCTTGACCTGCACCGAGTAGATGTACATCCCGATCGCCATGGTCACGACCGTCCCCAAAAATCCAAGAGCTCGTAACATGATTTTGCTCCGCTTCCGCCATTGCACCGCGAATCCACTCCTCCGGCAAGTAACCACAGTGCACGCCATGCTGGGCTGATCTCTCCGGAATATCTCAGGTCGGGGGTATCTCGAAGAAGGATACGGCTGGTCTGCTGAGGGGAATTTCAAACTTCGGATCAGGTCATCGCCTTCGACGCTGAGCCGCGAATACCAACGCCTTTACCATGGCGACCCCGGAGGGAGTCGAACCCCCAACCCTCAGCTCCGAAGGCTGATGCTCTATCCAGTTGAGCTACGGGGCCGCGTGCCGCCGCCCTTGATTTTACACCGCTGGCAGTCCCCAAATGCGTCCTGCGTTATACCATAAAAAAGTATGGCCTTCGTGCCCAATCCCATGACCCACACCAGCTCGCGACTGCTCGAGTTTGAGACCCTCCGCGAATTGCTGGCCGGTTACGCCTCCTCGCCTTTAGGAAAGCGCCGCATCGCCGAACTTGTCCCCTCCCTCGATCGCCACTGGATTGAATCCCAACACCAGCTCACCACCGAAATCCGCGAGTATCGCCGCGTCGGTGGACGCTTCGAATTCATGGGCCTACCCGAAGTGCGTCAGCTCATTGACAAATCCCGTATCAGCGGAGCCGCTCTCGAAACCACCGAGATCCGCGACATCGTCCTGGTCGCTGACCGGGCCTCCGAATGGCTCGCCATCGTCCGCCAGCCGCCCGCCGCCATGCGCTCCGATTGGGCCGCCGTGTCAGCCCTTTCCACCGGCATCCAGGATTTCACTTCCTTTCTTCGCGCCTTCCGCAACAAGATCCTGCCCGACGGCACCCTCGACGATCGCGCCTCCCCCGACCTCAGCCGTATTCGCCGCGACATCGAAAAACAAAAACGCCAGATCCAGGAATCCTTGCGCGGCTACCTCAGAAAACTAGCCGAAGGCGGCTCCGTTCAGGATGAACTCATCACCATCCGCGGCGAGCGTTTCGTCATCCCCGTAAAAGTCGAACAAAAACGCCGCGTCCAGGGAGTTGTCCACGGCGCCAGTTCCAGCGGACAGACCGTCTTCGTCGAGCCCCTCGAAACCATCGAGCAAAATAACGAACTCGTCCGCCTGCTCGACGAAGAACAAGCCGAGATCCATCGCGTTCTCCTCGAAATGACCCGCCAGATAGGAGAAAACGCCCCCGCAATCCTAGCCGCTGCCGAAGTCTTAGCCGAACTCGAACTCCAGTTCGCCAAGTCCCGCCTGGCCGAAGACTACAACTGCGTACCCGTAACTCTCTCCGCTCCGACATCGCCCGAGCAAACGTCAGACGGAGACAACCAACCTTCACGTGGGGACGAACGCTCTCGTCCGTCCCCGGCGAGCGCAGCCCGCCTCGTTCTCCATCGCGCCCGCCATCCGCTACTCGAGCGCAATCTGAAACTAAAGAACGCCAAAATCGTCCCCGTCACCATCGAACTCGAAGGCCCGCAGCGCCAGCTCGTGATCACTGGCCCCAACACAGGAGGCAAAACCGTCTCCCTCAAAACCCTGGGCCTGCTCGCGCTGATGGCCCAATCCGGCATCCCCGTCCCCGCCGATCGCGCCGACATGCCTGTCTTCGACGCCATCCTCGCCGACATTGGAGACTATCAATCCATCGAACAGAATCTCTCCACCTTTTCCGCCCACGTCACCAACATCGATTTCATCTCCCGCACCGCCACCGCGGATTCGCTCGTCCTCCTCGACGAACTCGGCTCCGCCACCGACCCCGAAGAAGGCGCTGCCCTCGCCGTAGCCATCGCCGAGCATTTTCGCCAGGTAGCGTGCATGAGCGTAATCTCCACTCACCACACCTCGCTCAAAGTCTACGGCGCCAATACCCCCGGAGTGGTCAACGCCTCCGTTGGCTTCGACGAAAATACCCTCCAGCCAACCTTCGAACTGAGAATCGGCGTTCCCGGAGCTTCCGCTGGTATCAATATCGCCCAGCGTCTCGGCCTCAATCCCGACATCATTCAGTCCGCCCGCTCTCGCCTCGGATCGCAGGCTCAAGACGTAGCCCGATTCCTCGACCGCCTCCACGCCGATCTTCGCGACCTCGAAGCTGAACGCAAGCGCATGCAAGCTCGCGAGGAAGAACTGATTCGCGAGAAGTCCCATCTCGCCGCCGAAGGCCGCAAAGAACAGCAGACCAAAATCCGCGAGATGGAGTCGAAACTCGATGCCCTCTTTCGCGATTTCGAATACCACGCCCGCGAAACCGTCAACGCTGTGCAGGAACGCGCCGCCGCCCAGAAATTATCCAAGGACGCCGAACGCCGCATCGCCAAAATGCGCCGCGAATTTCGCGAACAATTCGATGCTACCGTCGTCGCCCACGCTACCGGCGCCGATCGCGGAGATCCAAACGCCCAGCCCAGCCTGGTCAAACACGTCTCCGAAGGCGACACCGTCAAACTAAAATCCATGGGCCGCGCCGCCGTTGTGAAAAAGAAAATTGGCGACCATCACTTCGACGTGGAAATCGGCTCCATGAAAATGCGCATCCACCGCGAAGACATCGCCGAAGTCCTCTCCAGCGCCCAGGAAAGATCGCAGCCCCAGTCCTCGCCCGTGGAAGCCGCCCGCTCCAAAGGAATCACCGTCAAACTCCAGAACGAATCCAGCCAGCTGAATACGCCCTCGGAAATCAACGTAATCGGTCGCACCGTCGACGAAGCCACCAGCGAAGTCGAAAGATTCGTAGATCGCGCCTTCCTCGCCGGCATGCCCCGCGTCCGCATCGTCCACGGCAGCGGCATGGGCATCCTCCGCAAAGCCCTCCGCCAATACCTGCAGAAGCACCCCCACGTGGAGTCTGTCACCGAGCCTCCATCGAACGAAGGCGGAGGCGGCGCGACCGTGGTCGAGCTAAGGGTTTAGCGTCATCTGTCACCTCTCGCGCAGCGAGGAATCCACATTTTGCCGTTGTATCATTAGATTGGATGGCTTTCCCGGTCCGAGTCTGTGCTGTCTGCGGCGAAGAGTTCGAGTTGAAGCCGGATAAACCCGGCTTCGCCAATCGCTGCCCAACCTGCAGCGAACCCGAATCCGCCGACCCTGTAATCGCCCAGCCCGTCGACGCCGATGAACGCAAATCCCGAGCCGAAGCCAATGAAGCGCGCCGGCGAGCCATGCGCGACCTCCTCTACCGCAAAGATAGCTGACCGCTTTCCCACGTCCTCAATTCCGCAATCGCACGGAATTCCTTGCTTTACCCGCTCCACCTTTGACGGACAAATCTCCCGCTCTTCGCCGCATCCAACCTCTTGACGAGTGGTATGGGCCGCTCGCCCCAGGAGGCACCGTTGCTATGCCCAAATTTGCGATAACACTCTCGGCTTTCATCGTGCTCGCCACTTGGGCAACGGCCCAGGTACCCACCAGCGGTAACGTATTCTTTGGATACTCCTACGAGCGCACCGGTTCTCTTTCCGGCAACAAGCTCAACTTGAACGGTTGGAACGCCGCCGTCGAAGGCAAAGTCCTGCCCTGGGTTGGACTGGTTGCCGATTTTGGCAGCCGGTATGGTTCGACCCCCGTAGCCTGCGAGGTTCAACCCGGCGGCCAACTCTGTGTTGGACTCGGCCACGTCAGCGAATACAGTTTCCTGTTCGGACCCCGCGTCTCCTTCTCCGCCGGAAAGATACGCCCCTTCGCCCAGGCTCTCTTCGGAGCCGGACACATCAACACTGACATTGTCGGTTCCAATACCTCGTTTTCTACCGAACTGGGCGGCGGTGTCGACTTCAAAATCGTCCGTCCGATCGCGTGGCGCGTCGAAGGAGACTATCTGGAGACGCGTTTCTTTAGCGCCACCCAGAATAACTTCCGGCTATCCACGGGCATTGTTTTGAGATTTTGAAGTTTTGAGATTTGGAAGTTTTGAGATTTTGAAGTCTTGAGCTTTTGAAGTCTGACCATCACTTACTCCGCCCCGCGAGGCCCGCGAGCGCGGACTCGCTGAATATATTTGCTTTTTATTCGCCCTGTGGCATACTGCAATGCGGAAACCTGAAATCTTCCAGGCACCCGAGATCCCGTCGAGCCCAGCCCGGCTGCTTTCGGACCGGTTTTCCTCCTGGCTCCTCATACGTCCACAGGCGGAGATAAATTACGATGCAGCGTACTCACCTCAACATCGTGGCCACTCTCGAAACCACCATCGGACGCATGCCGGCCAACATCGAAGCCGAACGCTCCATTCTCGGCGCCGTTCTCCTCGATAACCACGCCTTCAACGACGCCGCCGAACACCTCAAGCCCGAAGATTTTTCCATCGACTCCCACCGCCGCATCTATGCGCGCATGATGGAGCTTAACGAATCTTCCCGCCCCATCGACATCATCACCCTAGTCGAAGAACTCGAACAGAATAAAGATCTCCAGGCCGTCGGCGACGTCGGCTACATCTCCGGACTGCTCGACGGCGTCCCCGACCGCCCCTCCATCGAGCACTACGTTCGCATCGTTCGCGACAAGTCCATTCTGCGCGGCCTCATCGGCGTCGCCAACGCCGCCATCGCCAAGGCCAGCGAGCAGGCCGAACCCGCCGACGAAATCCTCAACGACGCTGAAGCCGCCGTCTTCCGGCTCTCCGAAAAACGCATTGGCAAAGGTTTCCAGGGCATCAAGGAAATCGTTCGCGACTCCTTTGGCTCCGTCGACGCCCTCCTGCAACGCGGCCAGCGCATCACCGGACTCGCCACCCACTACACCCAACTCGACGAAATGACCAGCGGCTTCCAGAAAGCTGACCTCGTCATTCTCGCCGCCCGCCCTTCCATGGGCAAAACCGCCTTCGCCATGAACATCGCCGAGAACGCCGCCATCGACGACGGTAAAGTCGTCGGCGTCTTCTCCCTCGAAATGTCCAGTGAAGCCCTGCTCCAGCGCCTCCTCTGCTCCCGCGCCATCGTCGACGCCCAAAAGATGCGCACCGGCTCCCTCTGGGGCGACGACATGAAAAAAATTGTCCGCGCCATGGAGGAACTCTCCAACGCTCCCATCTTCATCGACGACTCCCCCGGCATTTCCCTCAGCGAAATGCGCGCCAAAGCCCGCCGCCTCAGACAATCCCAGGGACGCCTCGACCTCCTCGTCGTCGACTACCTCCAGCTCATGTCCGGCGGCAGCAAGCGCTTCGAAAATCGCACCCAGGAAGTTTCCTCCATCTCCCGCGGCCTCAAGGCCATCGCCAAAGAACTCGGTGTCCCCGTCCTCGCCTTGTCCCAGCTCAGCCGCGCTCCCGAAAGCCGCGGCGGCGATCATCGCCCCCAGCTCTCCGACCTCCGCGAATCCGGCTCCATCGAGCAGGACGCCGACCTCGTCATGTTCATCTTCCGCGAAGAAATCTACAAGCAGGACGATCCCGACCTCCGCGGCCGCGCCGAAATCATCATCGCCAAACAACGCAACGGCCCCATCGGCAAATTCCATCTTGCCTTCATGCACAATTCCACCCGCTTCGGCAACATGCTCGAAGGCAACAACGAACCCGGCGAATAGCCTTCTGGTCTCTTGGCTGGCAATAATTTTCCTGCGCCACCCGGGCCTCGGCGACCTTACACTGCATCGCTTGCGCCAGCCAGACCATCGTTCCGATTCGTTATATACTGCAGCTCCACAACTCCGTCCGGCTGTGCTTCCGGGGGTTCGGCTTCCCAGGAACATCCAGCGCGGCGCAGAGTCGCCCTCGCCCCAAAAACTCCGACCCAGAGACACCTCTAGCCTGTGGAAAAGTTTGTGGATGCCTCGGACGCCGCCACAAATCCGCCCCCTTCCCGCCTCCCAATCTACATTTGTCAGCCCTTTTTCCGCATTCCTAAATCTATGTTTCTAAGTTGGTTAACTATCGTTTATGCACAAATCGGCGGAAACGCTTAGGAATCAGCACTTTCGTCACAAAATCTGAGATTTGCACATAATCCAAAACCCTCCCGCCCGCATCCCCCAGTGGCCAGCTCCCCATAACTCCCTCCTTTTCGCCTTACAATGTGTTCCCCCGGACAAACCCCAAGCCCATCCGCCTGTTTGCCCTACCTGCCCCCTCCGGCCCCGCTCTCCGTCACAAACAGCTGTGACCTGCCTCATGGCGCTGTTTCCCGCCAATTCTTACTCTCTTACCGGAAGGAGGAACTGGCGAGTCCTGGGATTCGTGTCCCGTAACTCCCACCCAGCGCGCCGCCGGAGAGCGCTGGCCTTTCACTCTTCATCCACTCCGGCAGTACACGCGAGTTCCTTCGTCTTTACATCTCGTAAGCTGTCGACCATTTGCAATTCAAGGATGTGGTTGCTTGATTCGAACCGCAGACTCGCGCTCGCCTTTCAATCTTTTCTTCCGGAGAAACTCCTATGCTGCATCTCGACACCGGTAACACCGGTTTCATGATCCTATGCACCAGCCTGGTCATGCTGATGACCCCCGGCCTGGCCTTTTTCTACGGCGGCTTGGTCGGGCGCAAAAACGTCCTCGCCATCATGATTCAGAGTTTCGTTTCCATGGGCTGGACCACGGTGATCTGGTATCTCTACGGCTATTCGCTCTGTTTCAGCGGCGACTGGCACGGGATCATCGGCAACTTCCATCTCGCTCTTCTGCGCGGCGTCGGCCTCAATACGCCCTCGCCCAATGACACCATTCCCGCCTTCGTTTTCATTTCCTACCAGATGATGTTCGCCATCATCACCCCCGCGCTCATATCCGGCGCCTTCACCAACCGCGTCACCTTCAAGGCCTACATGCTGTTCCTTACCGGATGGCTCACCTTCGTCTATTTCCCCTTCGTCCACATGGTTTGGGGCGGAGGCTTTCTGCAGCAATGGGGTGTTCTCGATTTTGCCGGCGGCATCGTCGTCCACAACATCGCCGGCATCGCCGCTCTCGCCTCCGTTCTCTACGTCGGCAAGCGCCACACCGCCGATCGCGGTCCTCACAGCATCCCCCTCGTTGCCCTCGGCACGGGATTGCTTTGGTTTGGATGGTACGGCTTTAACGCCGGCAGTGAAATGCGCGTCGATTCCGTAACCGCCACCGCTTTCCTCAACACCGACGTGGCCGCCTCATTCGCCGCCGTCGCCTGGCTGCTCGTCGCCTGGATCAACGAGAAAAAACCCAAACTCCTCGGCCTCCTCACCGGAGCCGTAGCCGGACTCGCCACCGTCACCCCCGCCGCCGGATACGTCTCTCCCACCACCGCCGTCATCATCGGCATCGTCGCCGGAGTCGTCTGCTACTACGCCGTCGAGATGAAAAACAAACTCCAGTGGGACGACGCGCTCGACGTCTGGGGAGTCCACGGAGTAGGCGGCTTCCTCGGCATCGTCATGCTCGGAATCTTCGCCAACAAGCAATTCAATCCCGCCGGAGCCAATGGACTGCTCTACGGCGATCCCACCTTCCTGTTGAAGCAAGTCGTGGCCGTGACCTTCTCGTCGGTCTGGGCCTTCACCTTTACTTACGGAATGTTACGCATCATCGACATGTTTACTCCCGTGAAAGTCGATGAGATCAGCGAGGCCATCGGTCTCGATGAATCCATCCACGGTGAACACGCCTACGAGGAGGGTCCAGAGCACGATCTGGTTCATGCCGGAATTCGCTAACCCATCTCCGATCAAGTGTGGCGCGGTCACTCTTGTCCGCGAAAAGCCGGCACGCTTTTGATCGAGCCTTCGCTCTTGTCCAATCAGCTTCTCGCGTTTGGGAAGCGGGTGGTAGGTGCCCTAGGTTCGCGCCCGTTCTCTGGGCGCTAACTTGGGTTGGGCGGGTGGGCGTCGATAAGAGCGAAGGCGCTGTCCAGGACACAAATATCCTGGCGGCGCTGGACCATTGTTTTTTTGCCAGAGGTTGAGGACCAAGACTCAATCTCTCGCTGAATCATCTCCCGGCGGAACTGTCGTGCTAACAAATCGATTCACCACCCGTCGATTCGGCCCCGACGAGCGCAGAGTTTGTATTTCGCTATCACTGATGACCGGCAAAAGGAACGCGATTCCGAATCTAACGCGTTTCTCACTCTCCTCTCCCACAGCTCCGGCGGAGGGCACGACTTCACCGCAACCCATGCCCTTAGCCCCTTCACTGGCACGAAACCGTGAAGCGGCCAACCTCATTCCCCGGCCATCCCCGCGGCGACGAGATCGTGTAGTAGATGTAAAACTGCTGTCCCAGAATCCGCGGATCCGGTCCCGTGCCCACGGCCGCAACGTAACTTGTGTTTTGATCGCTTTCGAGGACCGTCGGCAGCGACCAGTTCAGCCCGTCGGAAGATTCCGAGTACGCCACCAGCACTCCTTCGCCGATGATCATCTGGTAGCGCTGCAAATACGAGCTATACGACACCTGAAGCTCGCCACTGTATTGCGCATTGGGATTCAGGTCCTCGGAATACCCTCCCAGACCCTGATCCAAATGCCAGCCGTCATAATATTTCTGGAATGCGACCGCATGAGGCTTGATCCCAAACGCCGCTTCCAGCACGCTGGTGATCGGCGCCCGCGCCACCGATACCAGGGTGACCGTGTTTCCCCAGTGCGTCGTGCCGTTCGCCAGCCAATCGCGAAAATAGATGTAGAAATATTTGCCGTCCGGAGAAACCACCATCGGCGCATCGCCAATATCAAACCCGTCCATGTCGGTCCGGTAGCCTTGATTGAGGCGAATGATTTCCCCCAGGTCGGTCCAGCTCATGCCCTGATCGGTCGATGCCGCCAAGGCATACACGGAGTCGAAGCTCTGCGTCTGGATGGTCGGAATCTCGGCGTGATAGACCATCAGCAGATTACCCGCTCCCGGCATGCCCGTGGGCACCTGGTACACCGGCCCTCCGCCCATGTAGTCATAACTCTGGTAGAACGGATTCACCGTCGGATCAGGATTCGGATCGATGGTCACGTCGATCGGAGGAGCGGAGCCCAGCGGGTTGTCCAGCGTGCCCAGCGTCCGCGTAATCGATCCGTACTTATTGTTCCCATACCACTTTCCTTGCCACATCTGGCGGGAGTGCAAACCGCCGTCGCTTCCGAAAAACGCGTATCCGGACTCGGTCTTGATGACGCTCACCGGAGTGTCTGGCCAGGCGAACCCGTCGACTTGGTCCGTGAGCGGCGGCTGCGCGATCTGCCCCGCCGCCAGTCGCTGCCCGGGAGTAGCCACGATGCGCTTGGCAACAATCGTCGGCGAGCACAACGGAGTCACGTTCTGCGCCCCCGCCCCCACCAGATTGGTTAGAACCGTTACAAGGCTGAGAATAGTCGGAACTACGAACCCCCGGCGGATGGTTGGCATGGCATCTCCTCCGAGCAGTAACAACACAGAGCGTGAAGAAATGTTGCGGTGACTGCCGATCTCGGACAACTCTAATTCCGCGGCCCAAAGTGATAACTGCTCTCTGTCGTCGCCACCGCCGGCTTCCCATCCACTAACTGTGGCTCATAAACCTCCTGCTTCACCGCTGCAACCACTGGCGCGATGAACGCCTCGTCGCCGCCCAGAACCTCCACATCCTGAACCTTCCCGTCCGCGCCAATCGTAATCTTCAGATAGACCGCCCCCGGCTTACCCGCCAATTCCGCCGGCAACTGCGGCTCCACACTCGCTATTTTCTTAGGCCACAAAACCAGCACGCCATTTTCGTGAATCACTCCCGTCCGGAACTCCGCCCGGTCCGGTATCGACGTCATGCACTCCACTCGACCGCTCGCCGCGCCATCTTTCTTTTTTACCGAGAAGTGAAAACCCAACTGGGTCTCGACTCTCGTCGCAGTCCCGTTCAGCAGAAAAGGCAGGAATCGGAACTCTCGCAGCGCATCCTCGCTCGCCGCCACCAGCAGCGCGTCGCCTTCCACCGGCACGTTCAGCACGATCTTTCCCGCTTCATCGATGTCGATCTTGAAAATTACGTCGCCTTGAATTCCCTTCAGCATCGCTTCTTCGGGATATTCCGGCAGCGCCTTGCGCGCCACCATCCCCAGCATCACTCCGTTGGCCACCCGAATCATTCGTATCGGATTCTGAACCGGAGTTGAAACGTCCCCGCTCTGACCGAATGCCACCGCAATACAACCGGCCAGCAACGCAACCATCGTCCTGATTCCTGACATACAGCCCTCCATCACCCCGCTCTACCCGCTCCCCTCGCCCACCTTCAGCACCGCCAAAAACGCTTCCTGCGGAATGTCCACCCGCCCAATCCGCTTCATCCGCTTCTTGCCTTCTTTCTGTTTCTCCAGCAGCTTGCGTTTCCGCGAAATGTCTCCGCCGTAGCACTTCGCAATCACGTTCTTGCGAATCGCCGGCACCGTCTCCCGCGCAATAATCTTCGCCCCAATCGCCGCCTGAATCGCCACCTCAAACATCTGCCGCGGAATCAACTCCTTCATCTTCGCCGCCAGCGCCCGCCCGCGATCGTAAGCAAAGTCGCGATGGATAATCGTCGACAACGCATCCACCGGCTCCCCCGCCACCATGATGTCCAGCTTCGCCATCGGCGACACCCAGTTGCCCGACAGGTGATAATCCAGCGAAGCGTAGCCCCGTGACACCGACTTCAATCGATCATAAAAATCCAGCACAATCTCGTTCAACGGCAGTTCGTATTGCAGCATCACTCGCGAGGCGCTCACATATTCAAAACTTTTCTGCTTCCCGCGCTTCTCCTCCACCAGCTTCAGAATCCCGCCTACATACTCTTCGTTGGTTAGAATCACCGCCAGAATCACCGGCTCTTCCACTTTCGCAATCTCGCTCGTGTCCGGCCAGCGCGAAGGATTGTCTACTTCGATCACGGTTCCATCCGTCTTCGTAATCTGGTACCGCACCCCCGGAGCCGTCGTGATCAGCTCGAGATTGTATTCGCGCTCCAGACGTTCCTGGATAATCTCCATGTGCAGCAGTCCCAGAAACCCGCACCGGAAGCCGAATCCCAGCGCCACCGAACTTTCCGGCTCGAAGAAAAACGACGAGTCGTTCAGCTTCAACTTTTCCAGCGCCTCGCGCAGCGCCGTGTGTTCGTGCGCGTCCACCGTATACAGCCCCGCGAACACCATGGGCTTGATCTCTTCAAACCCCGGCAACGCCTGCAGCGAAGGCCGGTCATCGTCCGTAATCGTGTCGCCGATCTTCGTGTCCGCAACATTCTTGATGTTCGCAATGATGAATCCCACTTCCCCCGCCACCAGTTCGTCGATCTCCACCGGCTTCGGCGTCAGCACGCCCAGCGTCTCTACCTGAAATACATGCCCGTTCGACCACAGCCGGATTTTCTGCCCCTTGCGCAGCCGTCCCTCAAAAACCCGCGCCAGCACCACCACTCCCCGATAAGGATCGAACCATGAATCGAACAGCAATGCCTGCAAATGCCGCTCCGGCGCGCCCTTCGGCGGCGGAATCCGTTTCACGATCGCTTCCAGCACCTCCGGCACGCCCTGCCCCGTCTTCGCGCTGATCAGCAAAGCATCCGATGCATCCAGCCCCACTGCGCTCTCGATCATCTCCTTGGTCCGCGCCACGTCCGCGCTCTGCAAGTCGATCTTGTTGATCACTGGCACAATCTCCAGCCCGTGATTAATCGCCAGATAGGAATTCGCCAGCGTCTGCGCCTCCACGCCCTGCGAAGCGTCCACCACCAGCAACGCCCCTTCGCAGGCCGCCAGCGAGCGCGAAACTTCGTAAGAAAAATCCACGTGTCCCGGAGTGTCGATCAGATTGAGTTGATAAATCTGCCCGTCCTGCGCCGGATACAACATGCGCACCGCATGGGCCTTGATGGTAATGCCGCGCTCCCGCTCCAGGTCCATCGAATCCAGAACCTGCGCCTGCATTTCGCGCATCGCCAGCGATCCGGTCAGCTCCAGCAACCGGTCCGCCAGCGTGGATTTCCCGTGATCGATATGAGCAATAATCGCGAAGTTACGAATGCGAGATGCTTCCATGAAGATACTAAGATTCTAGCAGGCTAATTGCGCAGCCTGATCGACTGCTCGCGGGCTGGGTTCGTGTCGGGCGCAGGCGCCCTCGCCCGCGAGGGTTATGGAGAAGTGGTGCCGGATTGCCGCCGCCGACGTGTCGCCTCACCGTAGGAGCGGTGTCGCCTCACCGCAAGACTTGAAAGGGTGCGCGGCTTTTCAGCGAACCCGCAGGAGTGGTCACGGTGACGTATCCTGAGGTTGCGCCATCTGGGACCGTCGCAGTGAGATTGCTATCGGATTTCACTTTGAATGCGGCAGTTGCTCCTCCGAAGGAGACGCCGGTAGTACCTGTCAACCCCTGACCAAAAATGGCTATGCTCTCGCCCACCTTGCCGCGGCCTTGAACAAAGCTGACGAAAGGCTTCAATCGCGTTGTAACGAGAAAAACGGTGCCATCGGCAGCGCCACCCGTTCCATTCGTAGCTGTGCCGTAGAGGTTGCCGTTGGTGTCCTGGGAAACAGGTCCATAGGGCTGAGCTCCGTCAGTTCCTGCAAAACTGTGGAGCGTGGTGACTTTCCCGGCGCGAGTCATCCTGAAGACGGTACCAAAGCCGCCGCCGGTTCCACCTCCATAAGTTGTTCCGTAGAAGTTGCCGTCAGTCGCCTGAACAAGGGCCGCAATCGGATTCGAGCCATCCGTCGAGTCAAAATTGTGCAGAGTCGTCAGAGCCCCCGCTAGAGTAATCTTGAACACCGTGCCACAGCCGTTTTCGCAGGAAAGGTTGGAGCCGCCCTGATAAGTCGTTCCGTATAGGTTTCCGTCGGAAGCCTGCAGAAGGCCGCATGCGGGAGCACTGCCGTCGGTGGAATCAAAGCTGTGCAGAATACTGAAACCGCCGCTCGGAGTGAGTTTGAATATCATTCCGTAGCCATTGGCCCCGGCCGATTCACTTGTGCCGTAGAAGTTTCCATCCGTCGCCTGAACCAAAGTCCCGCTCAGAAAGCCAGCCGAGAAGTTGTATAGCGTAGTCAGCGTCCCGCGCATCGTCACCTTGAAGAACGTGCCCGCATTGAACTCATATCCCCCGTTCTCCGTGATCCCATAAAGCTCTCCGTCTGCCGCTTGGATTAAAGGCGCTTGCGGACCGCTCCCGTCGGTGCCGTCGAAACTATGCAATGTTGTCAACTTGCCGGTTGGGGTAATTCTGAATACGGTGCCAGAAATGCCATCCGCGCCGCCCTGAGAAGTTGTACCGTAGAAGTTCCCGTCGCTCGCCAGCACAAGTCCACCGTACGGCATGGCGCCGTCCTGGCATTTCGGAAGGGAGCAAAAGCTATAAAGCGTCGTCACCGCGCCCGCTGCCGTCATTCTGAAGACCGTCCCCGCGTCGTGGGTTCCTCCGCCGAGCGTGGTTCCATAAAGACTGCCGTCGGTTCCTTGAACCAATGGCGTGTCCACTGGAGTCGCTCCGTCAGCCCCGTCGAAAATAATCAGCGTCTTGAATGGATCCGCGTGCGAAAGAAGGGAAGCAGGGACGGCAAGTAAGAGAGCAAGAACTAGGTTACACGGTGAAAAAGGAGTCATAGGACGGAGCCTCCCCTGCTCAGTAAGAAAAACGGAGAGAGTATAGCACCATTAAAGGTTCGGCGGCGGAAAGTCGCAATAGCGAAAAATGTCCGATCATTCTCTGATCGAGATGTTGAAAACGTAGTTCTGCCGGTGGAGCGAGGCAGGAACGCTGAGAAATTCACGCTATGAGATTTCAACAACTACGGCTCATAGGACTAGGATGATTCAATGCTCCGCTACGCAATCCGCCTCCGCGTGCTCGCCATCATTCTCAGTACATCTGCGGGCTTCGTGATTGCTGCCAGCCACGCTCAGGAGCACTCGTTCGCAGTCAAGGGAGTCGTCGTCGATCCCTCGGGAGCCGTGCTTCCGCAGGCTGAGGTTGTGTTTAAGTACGAGTCAGGCGCCATCGTTGCCCATACCGGCGCGGACGGGTCTGTGCGTGTGAACTTACCGGCCGGTCAGTATGTCGTTACCGTAAGTGAGCGAGGATTCATTACCGCAATACTGGCCGATTTTTCTGTTCCCGGCCCCGCTGTGGATACCTTTCGCGTCAGCCTCAAAGTCGATCAACGCCAGGTGGATTTCGGTTCGGGTTCTGATCTCGGCCACTCCGGCATTCTCGCCGTGCCCACAATTCCGTCTGCCTTGCCAGACATCGTCAAAGTCAAAGAGGAACCGGCTCGAACGTCCTCGCCTGCCTTGCATCCCGCAACCACCAAAATCCGCTCCATGCGCTGTCTCTACCTGTGGAAATGCTTAGCCTCTCACCCCTGACCTTGCAGGCCGCGATGCCTCCGAAAGCTGGACCCGGAAAAAACTGCTAGTGTCCTGATTTTTCTCCCTGCTCCCCCTGGTCAAACCCCTTTGCCGAATCAACCTGAAAACTGCCAGCCCTCCCGCTTACCGAGCCGCAGCCGCTTGCGCCAGAGGTTTCGCATCCGCCGCCTGAGGCTCGAAGTATCCCTGATAGCAGCGATACATCAGCAACATCACCGGCAACACCGCCAGCGGAACTTGCCATCCGACATGCTGGCTCACCATCGTCACCATCGATGTGATTCCGGTGCATGCCACATAATAAGGAAACGAAAGATGAACGATGCTCGACCAGATCCGCATCATCCCCGTGCCTTCCGTGATCGCAATAATCGTCGCCACCGGCAGCGTGTTCACCAGAAAGAACATCCCGCAGGCCGCCGTCAACGCCACCGTCCCCGAATAATGCATCGCCCTCAGCCAGTCGTTATGCAGCAGAATCGCGGCCACGCCCGACGCCAGCACAATCGTGCTGGTGTTGAACAGTACTTTCACTGCCTGGAATGTTCCGCCGCGTTTCGGAATGCTCTGCAGCGCCGCCGAAACCAAAGCCACCATTAACGTTTCGAATAAGCTCAACTGTGCCGCCGCAATCATGATGAACGGCAGGTTCACCGACATCGTCCCGTCGATGCCCGGCAACTTCACTTTCGCCCGCGAGGTCACCGCCCCCAGCACCAGCAAGCTCAGAAATTGATAGTGGTGCAACGCGCTCATATTCAATTCGCTGCCCGCCAGCATGGCCAACCCGCTGATCGCGGTTGTGGTTATGAATGCCGTCGCTAATCGTGAATTCTTCGTCATGAGGGATCCCTTGTCTGGTCCTTGATTTTCCATTCCTTGTTTTTCCAATTGTGGTTTGGTTAGATTACGGTTCGCCTGATTCCCCGGATGATGGTTCATTAGTTCTCACCATAGTAGGTAACCGTGGCATCGTCGGCCGTTGCCGCCAGGGTAGCCGTCGGAGCTGAAGTTCCCCAAACCACGCTGTATCCCGCAAGCGACGACGTTCCCCACACTACCGAAGATCCCGCCAGCACCGAGTTTCCGTTCACCGTGCCCTGTATCACCGACGTTCCCCACACTACCGATGTCCCCCACACGACCGAACTGCCCCAGACCACCGACGAACTGGTCACTACATAGACGTTCCCGTTCTTATCCCTGGAAACCGCCGGCGACATCGCAGCCCCCACATTGGACGAAGCCACATCCTTGTTGGACAACGCCGCCTGGATGTCCACATATCCCGCACCCACCGTGAAGATGTCGTAGTAGCTGGTGTACTTGATGCCAGTGATGGGATCAACCGCCGTGCTCGTTTTCGGAAAAGTCTTGTACGCCGTCTTCATCAACCGCGCCTTCACCTGGTCAGGCGTCAGCGAAGAATTCTGCTGCAGTAGCAGCACCGCCGCCCCGCTTACTACCGGAGTCGCCATGCTGGTTCCGCTCAAAATGAAGTACGTCGAAGAAGACGTGTCCCCGCCCGTGGTGCTGTAGTAGTCCATCGGAATTTGATCTTGCGGAAACAACGTATAAATCGCCGCGTTCGTCGAGGCCAGTGTCGAAACGACGAGGTTGCCAGGCGCCACCAGATCCGGCTTCACAATGTGATCCACCGGCGTCGGACCCTTCGAACTGTAGCTCGCAATCAGATCGTCCGCCCGCGTCGCCGTCCCTTCCGGCTTCATCGCTCCTACCGTGATCACATAAGGATCGTTCCCCGGCGCCGCGATCGTCTCATATCCGCTGGTGTTGAATGAATTGTCCCGGCCATCGTTCCCCGCCGCCGCCACCACCACAATTCCGGCCTTCCACGCCGCTTCCACCGCCTGGCACAAGGGATCAACGGTATAGCTTTCAAATACCGGCCGCCCCAGCGATATGTTCATTACCCGGATGTTGTAAGTGCTCTTCATGCTGATTGCCGCCTGAATCCCGGCAATCACCGTGCTGTCCGTGCCCACCCCCGCTCCATCCAGCACGCGAAAGCTCAGCACATTCGCGTTCGGAGCGATCCCCTTGAAAGTCTTGGTGTATTGCGACCCCGTCGAATTGGCTCCATCGCCCGCCAGAATCCCAGCCACATGCGTGCCATGTCCAAAAATGTTGCTGATCCCGTCATTGTTGTAGTTCCCGCTGAACACAATCCGCGATCCGTTCGGCCCCGAAAAATCGCCCTGATCGGTGATCCCGCTATCGATCACCGCTACACCAATCCCGCTCCCATCCAGTCCCGCCGACCACGCATAAGGAGCATTCACCGCCTGATCGTAGAAATCCGTAGTCGTCGACGTCTCGAACACCTGGTGATCCAGCGACACATGCGCTACATTCGCGTTGCTCTCGAAGCTCGCCAGTGACTCCGACTTCACCGTCATCGCCACCGCGCTGATCAACCCCAGACTTCGAACCGTCGTCCCCCTCTGCGCCACACTCTGCGCATGTGCTACCGCCGCCCGCATCGGCACCCGGTACTGCACAATCACATTCACCGACTGCCCTTTCGGGATCGAGACTAATTCCCGCGAAAGCTTGCTCGGCCCCGCCCCTACCGCCAGGCTTGCTCCCAACATCACGCCCATCAATGCCAGGTACCGTAAGGCCGGACTTAACCGTTTGAATCGTCCCATAAACCCGATCTCCTCGCGCATGGTTGTGTCGCTCACGCGTTTCTAATTGCAACCGCGACACCATTTCGGGAATGGTCCAACCTCTCATCGTTTCATATACTTACGTCTCATCCTCCCCTCCCGACATGGGACATTCTGTCTCCTCGCCCCTACCCGGGGCCAATCTGGCACTCGCCTTCGTGACCCCCATCACTGACGCCAACCCCAACCGCCCGCTAGAATTACACCGCCTTTTGATTGCGACCCTGCTTGCTGGCCGCGACCGCTACCCATTCGCCCAATCATCCCCGATCTCGACCGCCGCTAGAATTTTCCCCCACCAGGTAGCCGAGCGGGCCTCTCCACCTGCTACCCAAGTGGAACGGAGAAACACTGTATGAAGCGCGCATTCCTGGTTTCCCTCCCTCTGGTTTGCCTCCCTCTGGTCTGCCTCCTCCAGTTTGTCATCGCAACATCATCGTTATTGTTCTCGCAGTCCAATCCTCCTGCCCACGCCATCTCCTCTCCTCGGGCTCAAGCGGAGATCCCGCGCTACGGCAAACTGCCGCTAAGTTTCGAGGCTAACCACGGACAATCCGACCCCCAGGTACAGTTCCTGTCTCACGGCAACGGGTACTCGCTGTTTCTCACTACCGACGAAGCCGTTTTCACTCTGCCCGCCTCGTCAACTCAAACTGCTCCTCAACCCGCACCCCGCACTTTGCGCATGAAGCTTCTTCATTCCAATCCCGCCACCCAACTCACCGGCGTCGACCAACTGCCCGGCACTAGTAACTACTTCATCGGCAACCGCTCCACCGACTGGCGCACTCACATTCCCACTTACGCCAAGGTGAAGTATCAAGCCATCTATTCCGGCATCGATCTCGTTTACTATGGCAACCGGAGCCAGCTCGAATACGACTTTGTCGTCGCGCCCGGCGCTGATCCGCATCACATCCAACTCGAACTCCGCGGCACCCAACGCATTCGTCAGGACAAGCACGGCAGCTTGCGACTGAACCTGGGCGATCGCGGCCAGGCTGAAATCCGCTGGCTGCGGCCCGTTGCCTATCAGGAAATCAATGGCGCGCGGCAGCCGGTCGCCGCCCATTACACCATCGCCGGCAACCGCATCGGTTTCGAACTGGCGCCCTACGACCCCACCCGCACGCTCTACATCGATCCCTTGCTCTACTCCACTTACCTCGGAGGCAGCGGCGGGGACGGCGGTCGCGCCATCGCCGTCGACACCGCTGGCAACGCCTACATCACCGGCGCCACCAGTTCAACCAACTTCCCCGCCGTGAACCCCCTCCAATCCAACTATGCCGGCAACATCGATGCCTTTATCACCAAGATCAATCCCGCCGGATCCGCTCTCGTCTACTCCACCTATCTCGGCGGCAGCGGAGCCGACCAGGCCAACGGCATCGCCGTCGATAACGCCGGCAACGCGTACGTCGCCGGCTTCACCGAATCCTCCGACTTTCCCACCAGGAACCCCCTGCAGTCTGCCTACGCTGGCGGCAATGGCGATGCCTTCGTCGCCGAAATTAATCCCACCGGATCCGCTCTCGTCTACTCGACTTATCTCGGTGGCCCCGGCCAGGACCTCGCCGCCAGCATCGCGGTTGACAGCACCGGTAACGCGTACATCACGGGCAATGCTGGTTCCGGCTTTCCCACTACGCCCGGCTCCTTTCAGCCCGCCTGCAAGAACAATTGCGCCGGCGCCGATGCCTTCCTGACGAAAATCAGCCCCTCGGGATTGGCCCTCGCTTACTCCACTTATCTCGGCGGCAGCAATGCCGAACAAGCCTTCGGTATCGCCATCGATACTGCCGGCAGCGCCTATGTCACCGGCGTCACCTGGTCGACCGACTTTCCCGTAACTCCTGGCGCCTACCAGACCGTCTGCAACAACGGCAGTGGTTGTGCCGCCTTTGGCGACGCTTTCGTAACCAAGCTCAACCCCGCCGGATCGGCCCTGGTTTTCTCCACTTATCTCGGTGGCAGCAGCTACGACGTTGGCTATGGTATCGCCGTCGACAGCGCCGGCTACACTTATGTGACCGGCTACACCTTCTCCAACAACTTTCCCTCCAACTATCTGCAGCTCGGTTTGCATGGTCCCCAGGATGCTTTCGTCACCAAATTCAATCCCACCGGTTCCGGCCTGATTTACTCCACCTACTTGGGTGGTACCGGCAATGACGGTGGTCAGAGCATCGCCGCTGACGCCACCGGTAACGCTTATGTCACCGGCTTTACCTACTCCACCAATTTCCCCACCACCCCCAACCCATTCCAGACCCTCTGTGGCGACGTCAAGTGCTCCTTTGGCGACGCCTTCGTCTCCGAGATCAACCCCAATGGATCCGCCTTCGTTTACTCAACTTATCTCGGTGGACGCGGCCAGGACATTGGTGCCGGCATTACCCTTGATAGCGTCGGCAACGCCTATCTCACCGGAAGCACTGGCTCCTCCAATTTTCCCGTCACCCCAGGCGCCTTTCAGACCACCTACTACGGCAGCACTTCCTTCGTAACCAGAATTCATCTGGTATCTACCACCACTGCCCTCACCGCCTCGCCCAATCCCTCCACCTATGGAGAGGCTGTCACCCTTACCGCCGTCGTCACCTCCAACTTAGGCACCCAGCCGCCCGATGGAGAAGCCGTTTCCTTCATGAAGGGCAAAACCCTGTTGGGCACCGCTATGTTGGCTGGTGGCGTGGCTAGCTTCACCACCGCAACCCTGAACGCCGGTACTATGGCAGCCACCGCCGTCTACGCCGGCGACCCCGGCTTCGGCGGCAGCTCGTCCACTCCGGTAAAGCAAGTCGTCAACCTGGCCACCACCACCACCATCCTGGCTTCCTCGGTGAATCCGTCCGAGCTTGGCCAGTCCGTGACCTTTACGGCGACGGTCACGCCGGAGTTCAACTGCATCGTCAAGGGCACAGTAACCCTCTACGACGGCGCAACCGTGCTCGCAACCGCCGTGGTGAAAAACGGCGCCGCCAGATTTGCCACCAGGACTTTGACTTCAGGCACTCACAACATCACCGCCGCTTACAACGGAACCGCCAACTTCGATCGCAGTTCCGCCGCCCTCACCCAGACCGTGGATTAGGGAAGGACTTACAGGACAAAACACGCATTCCGCCGCGCCCAAGGCCGAAGGCTCTTCCCCTCAAGCTTCTCCGCCGTGAACCTCCCCGCCCTCCGGGGTGAAACGCCTTTCGCAAACCGACATGCCGCCTAGTCCGCGTGCCGCATCAGCAGCGTGATGGTGTCGATATCGGCACCCAGATCCTGGCCGTCGGTCCCCGCTTTCTGATAAGGCGGCAGCACATGATAGTCACCCCCCGACAGCAGCGGGTTCACAAATACCGGCGTGTAGTCCTCCGGCGTTTGGTTCCCCGCCGGCCAATCCGGTGCCGGACGCGTCCACCCCCATCCCACCACCAGGTTGCTCGTAGCCTCCGACTCCGTGAAGCAGTTCGTTAATGTCGGAATCGGATTCATATCCACCGCGCAGATCGACGGCTGCCCCACACTCCAGATCCCGTTATTCTGCCCCGCTCGCACGATATTGTTGAGGAACGTGAACGGCCCCATTTGCGGTTGAGGATTGGTCGGAAACGTGCCCATCGTCAGAATATTGCCCTCGATACCATCGGTGACAAATGTGTTGTGATTGAATACCAGATGATTCAGCGGAGCGTTCTCCTGCAGCCCGCTCGACACCTGCGCCATCGATCCCCCACCCAGATAGTAAGTGGCATTCACGTCGTCCACCAGATTGTCGTGCAAGCTCAATCGCGCCGCCCCGCCAGAGTCCTCGACCGGCCCTGATCCATTCTGGCATTGCGTCGGGTTACTCGGGTTCGGCGTACAGTTGCGCGTAGCCACTATCTGGAAACCTGTGCCCACGTGGCTGATGTAGTTGTACCGGATCGTCACGTCGTCAACATGCCCCCACGCTCCGCGCGGTGTGAGCACCATGGCAAAACCGTCTTGGGAATACCCTCCCCACGAATACTCCATCCGATTGCCCTCCAACAGCACCCGCTGCGCGTTCTTCAGCTCGAATAAATTCTTCACGATGTAGCCCAGGAAGCCCGGGTAAGCCACCACAAAGCCGGGATCCCTTGGATTCCACGCTGGAACTTTATAAAAATGGTTCAGTCGAATCTCAATATCAGGCGGCGTCGTTGTCCCTTTCGTATCTCCCCCAAACAGTATGTTCTCGCCCGACGCCTCGATAAAATTGTTGTAGATCTTCCACGTTCCCTCCGCCAATCCCGCCGCGTCGTCTCCGCCCCCAAACGCATGCGCGTCCGTGCACGATCCGCCTTTCCCCGCGATACATTTGAAATCGTCAAAATAGGAATTGATCACCGCCACGTTCGTAGCCCCCGTCAGATTGAAACCATTTCCCGTTTCGGCGGCAAGCTCCGTCCCATGCGCCCAAACCCGGTCGAAAATGATGTGGTCCCCGCCCGCCAGATTCACCAGCCCATACGAGGCCCCGCTGCTATCCGGCCGCGCCAATTCGATTCCCGGCCCGATTCTGTAGTAGTTCGCCCCCGCCGCCGCCGTGATCCCCACTTGAAAGGACGAAATTGTCGCCATCGAGTGCGACGCATTGGGACAGCTATACTCCGGCCGCCCCGGCAACTCCGCTACCCCTCCGAAACAAGGCGAGATTCGAATTCCCGCACCGGGAAGTGCGTTGCCCGCGCTGCTCTGAATCCTGATCCACTCCCCGGCATTACAGTTCTTCGCCGGCAGCGTAAACGGCTTATAGGCGCCCGGAGTCAGTAACAACACGTCCCCGCAACGCGCCTGCGCAAGGTACTGGTTGATACTCGCGCCCACTGCCAGGACCGTCTTCCTGCCTGGGCTCGGCGTGTTTCCCATCGCGGTATTGACGCAGTGCTGAGGCAGCGACGAATCCGCATCGCTTCCCGGTCCCAACCACGTGCCATTCGCTTGGCAGTAGGCATTTTCAGCGGTCTGCGCCTGCGCGGCCGCCATGGCTTGGGTGAACGACAGGGAAAGTAACAGGGGGAGGGCGAACTTCAACTTCATTACGTGCTCCGCTACATCTGAGAGTCAGCCGCAGTGCGGCTGCAGCGAAGCAGCTTGCATTTAAACCAGCATCAGCAAACGAATACGTCCCATCCGTGCGCCGGCTACGTCCCTTCGTCCGTCCCCACTTCCCGGCGAAACCAGAGCTACCCTCCCGCTCAACCCCTCTCGCGCTTGATACAATCCGCCAATCATGCTTGACTCAACCCGGCTTTACGCCCTCGCCCGCACCCTGGCCGGCGGACGCCGCGAAGACCCAATTCTGAGTTTTTCCCGGAACTCCTGCACCTACCAGCGCGTACCTCTCCTGCAGTGCTCGTTGAGCCAGTCCCGGCGGCTTCTGAACTCGCGACCCTCGGCGTCCAGCGCTCGCAACTTTGGAGAGTGATCCATGCAGAAACCACTGCTGCCCCTGACCCTACTCATCCTGCTTGCTCTTGGGTCGCGCCCAGCTCTGGCCCAGTCTGCGACCCAACATTGGCTCGGGAGCCAGGAGGCCGATGGTAGCTCCCAAGCCCTCATCCTGAACCTCACTCCATCGCCAACCCCGAAAGGCACGGTGGATTTACCTGACTTCGGGGCCTCGGGCATCCCCGCCTCGAACCTGACCCTAGCCTCCGGAAACATCCATTTTGAATTGATTGGCGACAACTCGACGACCGTATTCGAGGGATCGCTCCTCGCAGACGTCATCCAAGGCTCATGGAAAGATGGCGCTCACTCCGGCGCATTCCACCTCCAACTTCGCCCCGCAACGGCAGCCTCGCCCATCGAGAAGGCAGTCGCGTTTGCCAACCGCCACGTGCTGCTCTCCGGATCCTTCCTCATTCCAGGCGGCAAGGGCCCTTATCCTGCCATCGTCCTGCTCCACGGCGCAGGCGCCGAAGCCCGAAACGCTTCCCGCTTCATGGCCGAGTTCTTCGTCCAGCGCGGCGTCGCGGCTCTCATCTATGACAAGCGCGGCGTAGGAGAATCGGCCGGGGATTGGAAAACGTCATCCTTCGAGGACCTGGCAGGAGACGCCGTCGCCGCCGTGAATTACCTGCTCTCCCAGCCTGAAATCAACAGATCGCAGATTGGTTTGATGGGGTCGAGTCAAGGCGGATGGATCGCTCCCATGGCCGCCCTGCTTTCGCCGAACATCAGCTTCGTGATTGTCAAATCCGCCGCTGGCGTCACTCCCGAACAAGAGGAACTGGCACGTACCGAACGGTCGATGCGCGATCGCAATCTCTCCCCCGGGGACACCCAGGAAGCGCTCGCCCTTTACAAGCAGATGATCGATTACTCCTTTACAGGCAGCGGATGGGAGCCTCTATCGGCCGCCCAAGAAAAAGCCTCGCAGGCAGAGTGGGGTGGGTTCGGCATTTTCCCCAGAGACTCATGGTGGTTCAAGTTCATCAAGCTTAATTTTCGGCACGACCCCATCCCCGTGCTCCAACAGGTGCGCTGTCCCGTGCTCGTCATCTTTGGAGGCAAAGACCCCAACCTCCCCGTCGACGCGTCGGTTCTGAATGTGAATCAGGCTCTGGCCGCGCATCCGTCGGCTTCGCTGGTTGCAGTTTTTCCCAGCGCCGGACACGATCTTCGCGTACTACCCACGCCGCGCGACCGTTGGTCTTTCCCCAGGTTTGCGCCCGGATACTTGGATCTTTTGGCCTCCTGGGTCAAAGCGCAAACCAGCTTGTCCGTTTCCTCCGCCCCGTAATCCAAACGCACAAGCGCAGCCTCTGGTTTCGTTAGATCCTGAAATCCGCAGTTTACTTTCACTCCACGAATCGCGATTTCCTTCATCAGCCGACGAGTCAAAGCGGCGGTTTCCCCACGCTCATTTGTAGGCTGACCAATCTCGCAATCTCGCAATCTCGCGATGTCGCTCATTGGCCAGCGGTCAAAACCTGCTGACTTCTGTTGACAACACTTACTGTTGCTCGAGGCGGTGCCTGAGAGAATCCTGGCGCCCTGTCGAAGTGGCGCACTCCGGCTTGCATTGAACCCACTCGACCCCCGTTTTCCGCGAAATCACCAACGTATCGATCGCCCCGCCTACCAAGTCGGGTTGATACTTAGCCGTCAGTTCGACGAGTTTCCTCGCGCCCGCTACTAACCGCTCCCTGATTGCCAGTCCTGCCACTTGCGCATCGAGACTGTTTTTCCAATCCCGGGACCTCAGAGTCCTACCCCCGACAAATTCTTGTGTGACCGTCGTTTCTCCCAACACATCTGTAAAAGGAGCGTCGTCTGTCGGCAAGCTCTTTGTCGAATAGCCAACTCCAAAAGGCGTTCGATGAATCCTAACCTCGATCGACGCCCGCCGATGATCCTCATCAAAACCCGCAAAGATAGCGGTCGTTAGTGTCTGCGGCCAACCTTCTTCGGGATGCCCCAGAATGTCAGGTTGCAGTCTGGCCGCAACCTCTGCACCGTACGCCTCGGCGAGTTTCCGAATCAATTCATGCCTGGGAGCCTTCCGGAGGCCGCGAAACTTCCGTTTTGCTATATCGGTTGCGTCCCACCGTCCAGGCGCAGACGCTTTGCTCGTATAGCCCGTATTCGCATAGACAAGTCGGCTGTCAAGCGCGATGACTTTGCAGCGGTGGAGAGAGACACCTTTCGCGCTCAAGTTCAGGCTGTCCGCTGCCACCACAACATAATCACCTGCGGATTCAACCACTACGATCGATCCGCTGTTCAGTTGTCCGCTGAGAGGCACTGGTCTGGTCAACGCAAGGGCTGAGACGAACAGAATTCTAAGAGTCGCGGTGCCGAGATTCTCTGGCATTGGGTGATTCTTGCGAGTACTTGCCCTCGATTGTAGCGCGCTGCCCGAGGGTCGCGAGTCAGTTGGCGATTAACCTGTTTTCAACCGTGGACAGTGTGCTAGTTTGACGTTCATGGTGGGCTAGGTGCCGCGTGAAGGCATTTCTCGAATCATTGTCCTTTAGCTCGGGAGCCGCTCTTATAGCAGTCCTTTCAGCGGGCGTCGTTTGGCTATTGTGCTTCACGTGCCCTGCATCTTTACGCAAAGTTTGGGTTATCATCGTGCCCTTCGCTCTAACAAACTGTCTCTACTGGTCTGTGGCATGGCTCGAAGCCTATGGGGATGAATATCACAGGGCCCTCGTAATGTCCGACTACCGCAATTGGGCGCTCCTGTTCATTGGTGCTTGGTTTCTAGCCGGGGCGATTCCGTCAGCCGCAGTCGTTCGCATATTCTTTGCCCCAAATGCCGGGAGAGGTCGCGACTACGGGAAAGGCCGCGACTGAAAGAGCAAAGGCGCCATAACTGTTGTTACATGGTCTACAACCGTTGAGAAGTTCACCAAGCAAACTCTAATTAAGTCCCGGGTTCCTCCGCGCACCCCTCGGTACCCTGTCGTGTATGCTTTTTTGCGGACACTGATCAGAGTCTCCCCGCCGCCAAACTCACGCCCAGCGGCGCAATCGGTGATCTCGTATGGGGCAAATTCCGCGCTGCTTGCTGGGCGCCCTCGCAGGCTACGGAATTTATCTTCTCCTCACCTGGCTTTACCTTGCTTTCATGGAGGCAGTCCACGGAGGCTCGCCCGATACCTACCTCCCCTTCGTGTGGCCGTTAATGTCCCCCTTTCTGATATTTCGCTACTCCTCGCAAGGTACCCACCTCGACGAGAATCTCCTGAGTCTTTTCGGGGGACTCCTCCTGATTGCCGGAGCGCTCTCGGGATATTTGGATTTTCCGCGCCTTAAAAATAGAACGAAGAATGAACAGCGCTCCGATTCCTGAGAACCAGGGAAGGTCGGCTTCCGCTGAGAAATCTCAACCAGGAGACTTCGCCCCCGAATCCAATCCAATTCCCAATCCGGGGACCGTCGCTACCGCGTGATTTTGAACACCGTGCCACGATTGTGCGCCCCGCCAGCGTAGGTCGTTCCGAACAGGTTCCCGGAATTATCCTGGATGACTCCATTCGGGATATTGCCGTCGTTCGCCGAATCGCCAAAGTTGTACAGCGTGGTCAGCACCCCGCCAGGCGAGAGCTCAAACACGGTACCCTGGCCATGACTGCCACCCGTCGGAGTTGCGCCCCACAAGTTGCCGGCACCATCCAGCAACAGCGCCCCCGGCGCACCTTCAGAATCTATCAATGAACCATTGGTTCCATTGAACCGGAACAGCGTCGTGAGCTTCCCCGCAGGCGTCAGACTGAAGATGATGCCTTGACTCGATGGGCTATTCTCTGGAGCCATGCCGTAAATATTGCCCTTGGCATCTACCGTGAGGGCGCCGACTCTGATCCCATTGGTCGTGTCAACGAAACTGTACAGCACCGTCGTCCTGCCCGTCGGTGTCGTCTTATAGATCGAGTACTGAGATTCAAACTCGTTTCCGGCGACAACGGTTGAGTAAAGGTTGCCTTGGCCGTCAATCGTCAGCCCAGGCATATCCGAAAGGATGAGATTGCCAGAACCGGCGAACTTATGCACCGTGCTGACTTTCCCCCCGGGCGTGATTTTAACGATTGTGCAGGTGACCTTTTCGGCGTCGCGACACTTTGTGCCGTATGCTGCGACGTAAGCGTTGTCTTGCGCGTCCAATACAACGCCAGGAATCTGCACACCGTTACTCGGCCCTAATGGGCCCGTTGGCGCAAGAATGTTGAAAGCGCCAGCCGAAGTAATCTGGAAAGTCAGCAGTGCGTCAGGGCTGGCGTTGTAAGCCGTACCGTACAAATTGCCTTCGCTGTCCAGGGTCAGGCCGCTGACATCGAGAGAGGACCCGGTGTAAACAGGGGCGAAAGTGTGAACCACGGAAAAGGTTTCCGCCGAGTCGATTTTGAAGACGGTGCCCGCCCCCGTTCCAAAGTTCGTGTCCCCCGACGCCCCTCCGTAGAAATTGCCCTGCCCGTCGCCAGCCAGGCCCGAGGTTGGGAATTCACCGTCCGTCGTTCCTTCGAAGCTATGCAGGATCGTTTCGGTTTGCGCCTGAACCGAGGCGAGCGATGCCAGCGCAAACATCGCCAGCAGAAACAGCCCGACGAACACACTGCCGGATATCGAGAGCGAAGATCGATTTCGCCCGCGAACCGAGAGTGCAAGACTTGAAGAGGATACCAGGAAACGCATTTTGTTCTTCTCCTTCGAACTAGGGGTTCGGCATCGCGGGTTGCGCAAAACTTAAGAAGCTGGGTCAGAATATCGGTTGCGCTCCATTCTCTTGTCAGCGCTTTGTAAAATTTGTGTCAAAAGTCCTTGGCCTGAAATGGAGATCCGACGTTCTCCGTTAGTGAGTATCCGTCAGAGGCAAGTCTTAGCGTAATTTTCCGCTCAAAGTTGAGTAATCCGCGGCGGTTTGACCGTATATAGCATATATGTGGGCTCTTCCCATGACGTTGAATGCGACGGCCGAAACCGAAATGGCGAAGATCGCGCGAGGCTTGCGTGAGAGGGATATGGAGCTCCTTACAGACCTCGTGGGTCGCTTTCAGCATCGACTGGTGCGCTACCTGCTATACCTCACCGGGAGGTGGGACTATGCTGAGGATCTTGCCCAGGAGATCTGGATTCGCGTGCTGCAACGGGGCAGCCAGTACAACGGGCGGCAGCGGTTTGATCCATGGCTATTCGCGATCGCCCGCAATTTGGCAGTAGATTACCTCCGGAAAAAACGAAAGGCGGTACAGACAGTTTCCTTGCCAGATGATCACGATGCAGTGCTGCTCTTACCCGCCTCCGGTCCTTCCCCATTCGAAGCTGCGGCTCGAAGCCAGGACGCATTGCGTCTGGCCGGCCGGCTGCAGATTCTGGCACCCCTGTATCGCGAGGCTTTGCTGCTGAGGTTTCAAGAAGACATGTCTCTTCCCGAGATCGCTCAGGTCGTCGGTGCCCCTGTTACAACCGTGTCGTCCAGAATCTATCGCGGTCTTGCAGCACTGAGATCCGCGTTTGAGGAGGGTGATTCGCATGGAGAGTGACAAGAGATTTCGCGAGCTTATTGACAGGTCTTTCGCAGAAGAGATTTCAGAGGGCGAAAGACAGCTCATCCGTGAACACATCCGCGACTGTGATGGCTGCAAGTGCTACGTCGAGCTGACTGCGCGCACGATTCGGGGGTTGCGGGAATTCACTTTTGTGAGTGGACCAGATTCAAATCCCCAGGTCCGTGAGATTCTTGCGGATCACACCGGCACCATGCGACAGCACAACGTGCAATTCAGAATCTGGGCTGCATTTGCTGCAGCACTCTCGATGTCGTTTGTCGGATCGGCACTCGTGTACCAGGTGACCAGGCGCCTGGCGGTCCCAACGCATTTTGACACTGCTCAAGTCCAGGCAGGCGTCCTCGTCTTTTGGCTGCTGCCATCTTTTTGCTCGGCCTTATTTCTGCTCGCGGCCCCTCGTGAGAATAGAGGCATCGCATGACCCAGCAATCGGCGTTGCTTTTGATACCGTTCTTCGGCGGACTTGTAGTTGCGGTTGTCTTATTGGGAACCGCAACACGGAATATTCTACCCAGGTCTGCAATGGCCATCGCGGCACTGGCGATCCCGATCTGGGTAGTCTATTTTGCTTCCAGCCAGGGCCGTTCCCTGCTTGCTTCCCAAGGTTTTCTCGGTACCATGCCGGAAGCGCTTTGGTTTGGCTTAACGTTTGGCGTCTTCACCGCGGCTTTTTTCCTTGCCCTCGGATATATCTATGGGGACGCAAAAAGGCGCCGCTTGCCTGCCTGGGCCTGGGTGATTGCCGCTTTCCTCATACCCAATTTCATTGGATTCATCCTTTATTTTGTGTTCCGAGCGCCTCTCCTTGGGCCTTGCCGTTCCTGTGGCAAGCCGATTCGAGGGGGAGAAGCATTCTGCTCGCACTGCGGATGCTCGCAGGGTTCCAGTGTCGGACGCATGGCAGCCGACAATCGCACAATCTGAAGTAAAAAAGGTCGTAATAACCTTCCCTTCCACAAAACGGAGGACGGTATGAAACGTGAGCGCGCCTTACAGGTAGCGTTGGTGTTGGTGGGCTTGTTTTATTGCTTTTGGGGCTATCTCCTGTTCGACGATCTGTGGCACTCGAGGTGGCTTAGCGGCCATAGTGACGTCATGCCGATGTTCCTGAGCCTTAACACGGCGCTCGGCGTCTGTCTGTTGGTGGCCGTTAGTCAGCCGGCCCAGCATCGCTTGATGATCGCCTATGGGGCGTGGTCAAGCCTTGCCCATGGGTTCACGATGACAATCATGTCGGCGCAGGCCGTGGCGCACGGGATGCACAGGAAGGATAGCCCCCAGGACATTGTGATCTTTGGCGTGATTGGAGTCTCGCTGCTTGCACTCCTACCGGCAAAACAACCATCGCCGCCCGGCGCCCCTATTAGTGAGCCGCGCGTTGCCGAACGCTAGACGACTTGGTCCACCGCCCCGCGCCCATACCGAGATGCAGGGACTCCTCAGTGCCATTGTTATAAACGAGACAACGTGTCAATTATCATTTAGATTAGTGCCCCGTTGTCCTGCCGGCTCAATTCTGTTCAGAAACCCGGAAACCTCTCCCCGACATTGGAGAGCCCTACCGCATCGTCTGACGAAACATCAGTAACAGCTTCTGAGCCTTGGTCGGATTTTTCTGGAAGAAAGGCGAAGTTAGCCCCGTATTCAGAAACTCGGAGTAACCCGGGATTTCTTTCGCGCCCACGTCGTTCAGGTTACGAAATCCCATTCCCCAGGTAGGAAAGCTCCGCTCCGTGATTTCATACTCAAGCAGTTTTAGAATGTGAGTATGCCGGGGATCGGCGTTGATTTTCTTATAAAGCTCGCGAACCGCGTCCTCCGGACCCTCCACCGTTTGCATGAAATTGCCATCCTTATATAAAAGGAGACCCGTAATGCCCAGTTTCGAGTTGTTATCCCGGGCTTTTATCAGCAGCGCCTTGAGGTCTTCATCGGAAAATGGCTGAGTGGCGGAACTGGCATAAGTAATCGAAATCATGTGCTCCCTCTTTTGCCAGTGTAGTGCGCCCAACCGACGGACGTATATTGATCTGTCGATTTCCCCCGTGATCCTCCGCGCCCCCCGTGGTCAATGCCTTTGACCCCCCTCGTTGAACCGAACACGCTTCACCGCGGGTGGGCCCGTCCGCCATGGTTGATTACTGCCGCGCGAGCAGGCTAGGCTTCCGAGAACACCCCCACCTTCTTTTCCGACCAGGTGTAGCCCTCAAGCTCCGTGTCTAGTTTCTTGTATTCCGCGCCGAAGCGCTCCTGAAAAATCTCGAGGCAAGTGCCACTTTCCCATCGGTCAATTGTCAAGAAGATGTTGGGTTCGCGAGAAGATCGGAGCAGCTGTGTGCCTACAAAGCCCTCCGCACGCCGGAAGAGGTTTGCCCAATCTCCATTCGAGTTATATGCGGAGATGAATTCCTGAATATGTTCCTCTCGAACCGTGAACTCCCAGATGATGATGTGCATGAACTTGAGATTACATCGTGTCGCGTGGCGCGCGACCTCGTCACGGAGTAGCCGTCGCCGAATCCCCAGCCGCCTCCACCACCTGCTCCACCACATTCGAAGTGCTGCCGGCAAACTTGGAATCGCCTGCGTAAACTGCCTTGATCGCGTTCGTACCCACCTTGAGCGTCGAGGTCATAAAGCTAGCCGTGCCGCCGCTCAACGTTCCCGTTCCCAGCACCGTCGTGCCTTTCTTGAACGTGACAATTTCTCCATTCGGCGGCACTCCAATGCTGGATGTTACCCTCACCGTGAACGTCACCGCTTGTCCATACTTCGAAGGATTCGGCGAAGCAGTAAGCGTTGTAGTGGTCGCCGCCAGCACGAACTGATTCACCGGTGCCGACGTACTCCCGTTGTTTTCGGAGTCTCCTTCATAAACTGCCGTGATGCTGTTCGAGCCCGGTGGCAAGGTCAGCGCGACGTACTTGGCCGAGCCAGAAGTGAGCGCTTTCGTCGCCAAAACTGTCTTCCCGTTCAGAAATTGAACCTTGCCCGTCGGCGTTCCAGCCAAAGACGAGACGCTCGCCGTAAACGTTACCGGCTTGCCCTGCACCGAAGGGTTGATGGACGACAGCAGCGTGGTTGTAGTCGTCGCCTTCGTCACCACCTGCGTCAAAGTGTTGGACGTGCTTCCCGTAAAGTTGCTGTCGCCGCTATAAATCGCTGTGATGGAATGCGTGCCGAAGGCCAGGCCACTCGTGGTCAGACTTGAGAGATTGCCGCTGACGGCAGAGCTGCCCAGCGTCGTAGACCCGTCTTTGAAGCTAACTGTGCCGCTTGCCTGCCCGCCATACTGCGGCGTAATCGTGGCCGTAAAGGTGACTGGCGAATCCAGTCCCGATGGATTGAGGCTGGAAATCAGCGTCAGGGTCGTACTCGCCTGATGGACGGTCTGGCTCACAGCACCGCTGCTGGCAGCGAAGTTTGCATCGCCGCTATATGCGGCGGTTACAACATCGGACCCAACCGGCAGAGCCGAGTACGCGCAGGACGCCGTCCCGCCGCTGAGCGCCACCGCGTTGCATAGGGTCGTGCTGCCATACGTGAAGGTGACCGTGCCAGTGGGCGTGCCACCGAACTGGCCCGTCACTGTTGCAGTGAAAGTGACTCGCTGATTGAGACTGGACGGGTTTAGCGACGAGGTCACCGTCGTCGTGGTAGTCGGTTTGTTGACCGTCTGATTTACGATACCGCTGCTCGTAGCGAAGTTGGCATCCCCGCTATACGAGGCAGTCACGGTATCGGTACCTGCGGGAAGATTAGAGTACGTGCAGGTCGCCGTCCCGCCACTGATCGCCCCGGAGTTGCACAAGACCGTGTCGACATAGGTGAAGGTGACGGTGCCAGTCGGCGTGCCCCTGTAAAAGCCTTGCCGCGCCGTAACCGTAGCGGAGAACGTCACGGGTTGCCCGAAGTTGGAGGGATTCTGTGAGGAAGTAACCGAGGTGGCTGTCGGCGTTAAGCTGGTATTAATGAGAACGCCCACCACGCCGTAGCCCGCACAACCGCCGTTCACATCAGCGGTACACACGTTCGCTACCAACAGGTCGGGCTTGCCGTCCCCGTTCACATCCGCCGCCGCCACCGAATAGGCAACGTACCCACCTGAGCTGTAGGTGACCGCCGTCTGGAAGGTTCCGTCGCCGTTGCCCAGCAGTACGCCAACGGTATCGTTGCCCAAGTTACACGCCAGCAGGTCAGGCTTGCCGTCCCCGTTCACGTCCGCTACCGCCGCCGAATAGGCAGAACCCCCACCCGAGAAGTAAGCCACCGCCGTCTGGAAAGTTCCGTCGCCATTGCCCAGCAGTACGCCCAGTGAGCCGTTGGCGCAGCTGTTGATGTTGTTGCCACAACCATTCGCTACCAGCAGGTCAGGCTTGCCGTCCCCGTTCACATCCGCAACCGCCACTGAATCGGCGCCAGTGCCGCCCGACTCGTAGGTCACCGCCGCCCTGAAAGTTCCGTCGCCGTTACCCAGCAGGACGCCGACGGAGCCGTTGGGGCAGTTGTTGAAGTTCTCGCAATAGTTACTTACTAGCAGGTCAGGCTTGCCGTCCCCGTTCACGTCCGCTACCGCCACCGAGTAGGCATTATAGCCGCCCGAGCCGTAGGCCACCGCCGTCTGGAAGGTTCCGTCGCCGTTGCCCAGCAGGACGCCGACGGAGCCGTTCGACGTGCCTCCGTTGGCAGACAGATTCGCCGCTAGCAGGTCGAGTTTACCATCCCCGTTCACGTCGGCTACCGCCACCAACCTCGGAACATAGCCACCCGAGCCGTAGGTCACCACCGTTTGGAAGGTTCCGTCGCCATTGCCCAGCAGGACGCCTATCGTGTCGTCTACGTAGTTAGCCACCAGCAGGTCGGGCTTGCCGTCTCCGTTTACGTCCGCTACCGCCACTGAAACAGCATACGAACCCCCTGAGCCGTATGCCACTGCCGTCTGGAACGTTCCATCGCCATTGCCCAGCAGTACGCCCACGGTGCCGCTGCCGTAGTTAGCCACCAGCAGGTCGAGTTTGCCGTCCCCATTCACATCCGCCAAAGCCACAGAATAGGGAGCATACCCACCCGAACCGTAGACAACAACGGGCGCAAAGTTCAAGCCTGATGTTTGTGCAGGACCTGTCTGGCTGGCAGCAGCCGCGCCAAAGCGGGTGCTAGCAAGCTGAGTCGAACTGGTTGGGGACGCAACGCTCGCCGTCGAATGAACTGGAAGGACAGGGTTCGACTGCGCCAGCAACATCACGGCGGTCAAACCCAAAAACAGGCAGGCCAAACAGGTGCGATTCATGCAGGTCTCCAGAAATGGAGTGGAAACGGGCTCCAATCGCCTGCGAATTAGGGGAGACAGCGCAGCAATCGACAGCCTGGAGAATTGTCTCCCCAGCCGCTCCCACCCGTCAATGGCCAGCCAATACAAGATGATGAGGCTGGCCCATTTCCCGAATCTCAACTCCGGAGGGCGCCCGGTGCCCCAGGTTCGCGCCCGTTTTTTGGGCGCTAACCTGGGATCACTCCAAGTGATTGTCATTAGTGGCTGGGCGGGTCGGCCAGTTCTGCCTGAATACCTGGGGACGTCGTCCTGATTGCCGAGAGGGGCCAGCGGCAGCGCGTTGCAGCTGCGGCGCAGCCCACCGGCGACGAACAGCCGTCACACGAAATCGAGGACCTGCTTTCGAGACACGCCCTGGGCGGCATTCGACGTTGCCTCCCACCCTTCCCACAGGGCCAGCCGCTCAGCGAAGGCGGCGCGGGCCACGGGCATGCCTTCTGTCCCGAGGAAGATGCGGAGCGGCGGTTGTTCCGCGTCGATTACCTTCAACACGGCCGGCAAGGTTGCCTGAGGATCACCGAACTCGATCTGTGCGCCATAGGCGAACAGCTCCGTCCGGATGCCGGCGTACGCGTCCAGGCCGGCCGCGATCTTGAGCGATGACTGGCTGCCGAAATCAGTGGCGTAGGCTCCGGGTTCAATCAAGGTCACGTTGATCCCGAACCCGGCCACCTCCTTGGAAAGGCCTTCATGCAGCGCCTCGAAGGCCCATTTGGACGCGTTGTAGAAGCTCATGACCGGCCCAGCTGAGACCCCCGCGACGCTGGATACGCCCAGGATATGCCCGCCGCCCTGCTTGCGCAGCAGCGGCAGCACAGTCTGGATCACCGCGAGCGCGCCAAAGAAGTTCGTGTCGAATTCCGCGCGGACCTCCGCCTCAGTCGCCTCTTCGACCGCGCCCAGCAAAGCATAGCCTGCATTGTTGATCACCACGTCCAACCGCCCGAAGTGGGCGTGAGCCTTCGGAATGACGGCCTCCACCTGTTCGCGCTTAGTCACGTCGAGCGCCAACGGCAGGACCGCATCGCCGTACTTTTTGGCGAGGTCGGAAAGCGACTCCACGGAACGGGCGGTGGCCACGACTTTGTCGCCCCGCGTCAGCGCCCCCTCCGCCCAGATGCGGCCGAAGCCGCGTGACGCGCCAGTGATGAACCATACTTTTTCGGACATAGACATTTCCTTTCTGATGCCGCCAACTTCAGTTGGCCTTTCTTCAATTAGTCTGACTGCGAGAAGCTGGTTCTTCTAAATACTCAGCTTCCTCGCTTAACTACGAGACAACTCCGGCTTCAAGCGGTAGAGATTTCCGGGGACAGTTCAGCAGGCTTCGCGATTTGGCGTTCAATCATCCGGAACATCGCGTCGAAGGCGCGGTCGGAAAGAACGCGGCGCAGGAACAACATTGTCTTCGCCCATCCTCCGGTCGCATAGCGGGTCTTGGGGTTGCGCGCCTGAACCGCTTGAACGATGGTCTTGGCGACAACACTTGGCGGCGAGGGAATTGACCCTTGATGGCCTGCCTCCATCATTTTCGCGTGCGCGGAGGCGGCCTTTGCATAGGGGCCGTCACCCGAATACTTAATCAGACTGTCGTGGGCTATCTTGGTGACGTAAATTCGATTGTGTAAAAGCGAAGAGGGTGTAAGTTGGCTTTGGCCTCACGAGCTAGAGCCGATCCTGGAAAGGAGACCTACACCCGATGGCGAAGATAATCCCAATCACCGAGCATTA